>Ga0233438_10005578_pt1 | contig 10514 bp, 14 predicted proteins | sample SI_123_September_FD_182720 | JGI IMG/M metagenome (GOLD analysis project Ga0233438, IMG submission 182720) | Seawater microbial communities from Saanich Inlet, British Columbia, Canada - SI_123_September2016_10_MG | ecosystem: Environmental > Aquatic > Marine > Inlet | place: Canada: British... | reverse complement strand
ATGTCCGCCGAGGATGCGTTTGGGATAGGCAGCGCCACTACTAACTTAATAAATGACCTCATCAGGAGCCAGGGTGTCGGATTAAGTCAATTAAGTAGTATAAGTAACATAGAAAGGACAAAGCTACTTGAATCCATCGTAAGTGCCTTTCAAGAAGAAGAAAGCTTTATTAAAGGGAAAGCAGATCTAGAAAAATCAGCACCGTTTTTAAGAATAAGGAGGGAAATCGAGGGGCTCTTTGAACCCACTAAGGGAATTTTTGGTGCGTTAAGAGAGATAACCATAGGGGAAGAGACCACCTCTTTAGTACAAGAGGCGGCCAAGCTTATTAACACTATCTTTGGCAGAGAGACGGGGATATTTGCGATACTTAACAAGTCTTTAAGTGATACGTTTGAAGGTTTTGATGTCCTTGGCGTTATTATCCGAGGAACCAAACTATTAACTTTTGGATTAGAAAAGCTTGGCGAGTTCTTTGGGTCTGAAACTTTTAAAAGCTTTTTAGAAGTATTTACTCCTATTCAAGAAGCATTTGAAGGTGTATTAGCGAATGGATTTAGCTTCAATCCATCTAGCATTAATGAATTTATTGATACCATATTTGCTTCTATACAGGGACTAATCACCAATATCGGCGAGTTTATCAAGGGTATCGACGGGTCTAAGATTGGAGGCATAGTCTCTAACTTATTTGATAATCTAGTAGAAACTGTTAAAGTTTTATTCGGTACGATCTCTGAGCTTATAAAGGGAATTGACGCTGGTCAGCTTGGAGGCGTTATCGCAAGCGCGCTTGATTCTCTAACAGAGATCTTACCTTCCTTAATAAGTTTGCTAGGAACGGCGCTTGGCAAAGCAGTGGAGGTTGCAGCTTCTACGTTTGCTCAGTCAAGCGGAGGAACTAAACTTGCCTTAGGAGCCTTAGGCACGGGCCTAATTGCCGACAACGTAACCAAGTTTTTCACAGGTGGCGAAGGAATTCTAGGTCTAATTAAGAAGGCAATTATAAATAAGCTACCTATTATTGGAGACGCTTCTAAAAAGCTTGACAATGCTAAAGCAGCTAGAGGTTCTGATCAACAACGCTGGAATTTACTATACCAAAAACTAGACGAAATCAGCAAAAAGTTAGGCGGTGGTGTTGACCTTCTTGACATTTTAAGACGCAAAGGTCCTAGGAGTCCTAACCCCTATAGATCTGGCTCTAGATTTACCCCCAGGCTCACTGGTTCCTCAACCGCTCGTTTACCCGGAACTAGCACTCTCCCCCGCCTCCCCGGCACTGGTGGCGCACCTCGTTTACCCCGAACTAGCACTCTCCCCCGCCTTCCTGGAGCTGGTCCCAGACCTCGCCTCCCCGGAGTTTCTCCAAGGAACCTTACTAATGTCACCCCAGGAGGGCCCAGAGGTGGCGGAGGGTTCGGTGGACCCAAAGGTATTGGCGGACAAATTGTAGATGTAACAGCTTACGCAGTAGATGATGTGGTCGGTGCGCTTCCAGGTGCCTCAAGAGGAGCAACAACTGCGGCTCGGATAGCTCCTAAGATCCTAGGTGCCGCCAACGTTATAGGAAAAATTGCTACACCACTAACTCTTTTGATCGGTGGGATCAGGGCTTTCCAAACTATAACCGACAAAGAAAAAACTCAGAGAGAGAAAACAAGGGGAGTTACTCAGATTGGCGCCGGAGTTGCTGGTGGATTTGCAGGTGGAGCTCTGGGGCTAAAAGCAGGGGCTTTAGTTGGAAGTTTATTTCCAGGAGTAGGAACTGCAGTTGGTGCTGGTGTAGGAACTCTTTTAGGAGGGCTTTTAGGGGCAATAGCCGGAGAAGAGGCTGTCAAGGCCCTTTCTGATCCTATTATCGACGGGATTACAGAATTCGGAGGAGCAGTAGGAACTTTCTTTGTAGGTCTTTGGGGCGGAACAACGAACTTCTTTGGGGCGTGGGGGAAAAGCATTATGGACTTCTTCGGTAAGGAAGGACCGATACAAAAGACTGGGGCATTCGCCAAAAAATTATATGAAGATCTGGGAGGCGGAATATCCACAGTATGGGAAGGTATCACTGACTCTTTTGACTCTATTACTAATTGGCTCAAAGATAAACTCGCTCCGATCACGAATCTATTGAACCCTGGAGGAAATACCGAGGAAGGAAAAAAAAGAGCTCTGGGGGGTGCCGGCCGAGGTCTAACTCTTGTAGGAGAGAATGGCCCTGAGCTTGTTAATTTAGGCTCAGGAAGTGTCGTTACTCCTCAATCATCATTTGCTGGCCTATTTGGCGGCGGAGGCGGCGGTGGGAAAGGAGGCGTAGTAAATAATATTGTAGTTAATATTAACGCTCCTGGAGCTGAGCTATTTGCCAACGAAATAGCGGATAGCGTGATGGAAAAAATGGATGAAATATATGAAAACCAAAAAGCCCTTGGAGTAAAAACTACTTAAATCATGGCAACTAATTTCCCTTCTTACTCTTCTCAGATAGACACAGAAGAGCTTCAAAGAATAAAAAGCAAGTTTCAACTTGCAGATAACGTTCGTTCAGAGCGTCGCGATATCATACAATCAAGTAGGATCAACCCAAAAATTGTAAGGTCTGGTAAGATCTCTGAAGATAATAAGTACGCAGCAAACTCTCTTAAAGGTCTTTCTTATCCTCTACAACTTGACGGTAACGGAGGTTTAAAAACCTCTTCTAACTTCTCAAGACTATCAGAACAAATCTTAGAAGTACTTGACACAAAAGTGGGTGAAAGAGTCTATAAGCAATTCTTTGGACTCCCTGAGTTAGTATTTGAAACGATCTCTGAGTCCGTATTAGCTTCTATTATTAAAAAGCAGATAGAGAACGCGGTACCTTTTAGTGTTGAGCTTGACGTTTCTGTAGAAATAGATGACAACGGTCGAGCCGTGATCTATGTGGGGTACTCTTTAGAAGACTCTGGACGCTATATAATTAAATACTCCGCAGATAATTAAATGCCAAGAATACATAAAAACTTCGCCGAGTTTGGTGCTGATGCGCAGCAGATGCTCATAGATCAGATTCAAACTATCGATCTTGAAAAGATTGGGCCTAAGTCTATTGCTCACGTGGGTAAAACACTTATTGGGCTAATTAAGCAATCTCACAGACTCCAGGAAGAGACCGAAGAAGAGGTCAGAGATAACTGGATTGCTATTCGGGAGCTATCTCATATCATCTTAGTAGAGATACTTGGTAAGTATAAAGAACTAAGCGCTATGGGGGAAATCCCAGAGTGGGAAAGAGCAAATGTGATGGGAGTTCTTACAGAAATCACAAAAGTTTGCCATGAAGAAGCAAAAAGAGATGCTCTGGCCGAAATAAACTCTGGCAGCGTAATCGATGAAAGTACCTTAGATGAGATTTTAGGACTATGATGAACATTGACCAAGCCCGCGCTGGCGGCGAAGGAATGATCTCTAAAAAAGATCAAAAGAAAAAAGAAAAAGAGGGCCCTCCTATCTTTGAGTCAGGTGACTCTCCTGTAAAACTCTCAGTACCAGAAGGCTGGAAGGCAAAGGAATAGTTTAAAGAACTGTATCGAGATATAGAGTGTAATCTAATGATGAACATGAAGCCTCCTACAATGGGAGAAAAGAAAGACCATGATGGGGACGGCGACATCGACTCCAAGGATTACATGATGGCTAAAGATAAAGCGATCAAGAAAGCTATGGGTGAGGAAGAATCTACCGAGCACGATGAGCCTTGCTGGAAAGATTACAAGCAAATTGGTATGAAGAAAAAGAACGGCAAGGAAGTTCCTAACTGTGTACCCAAGGGCTCTAATTCTGAGTCAGAAATGTACTCTGAGGTCTCTGTACCCGAAGGTTGGAGCGTAAGTGAAAATGTCTACAACGAACAGTGATTATCTTCTACCCGAGGGATGGCAGATTGATCCATCTTTTGCTGAAACGGTAGGCAAAAAGATCAAGAAAAAAGATCATCTTTCGGGTAACCAAGATAGGTCATCAATGCTCAGAGAAGAGATCGGCGACGACATGGACGGAGCTGATATGTCTGAAGAAGAGTATTCTTTTTGGTGCGAATGCGAAGAAGAGGAAAAAGAGGAAGCTGATTACGCAGATGATGGTAAAAAGTACACTCATACATACACAGACTCTAAAACTGGCAAGAAACGCAAAGTAAGATACGGCGCAAAAGGTTACTCTATTTCTCCTGGAACCAAGCGCGGGGATAGCTATTGCGCTAGGAGTTACGGTGACATGAAGTCACATAACAAAGACTGCTCTGGTAAGGATCGGAACACTCCGATGTGCTTATCGCGGCGTAAATGGAAATGTAAAGGAAAATCATCTTCAAAGGGGTGATATTACCACTCTTTCACTGTATAATAGACCTAATATAGGAGTAATCCCATGGCAACAATCTTTGTTTACATCTTTGCATTTAGCACATGGGGACTTGGGCTCGTAGCTTTTGTCTCTCTCATAGGTATAAATATCGAAAAATGGCAAAAAAAGAAAGAAGCAATGGACTTTGAGCTAAGAGAAAAAACAATGCTGATGGATAAGCTGACTTCTCCTACGTCTCCTTTTGCAGGGATGATGGCAGCCGCTGCTCTTAACGGCCGCAGAGATACCGCAGTTCCCCCAATCCCAGAAAAAGTAAAGGACCTAATGGCAAAAAGCCCTGGTCATCCTGAAGTAGAAGAGATCGATGGTTCAGATGAGATTATAGGCGTAAGATTTGAGGCAGAGAACTATCCTCCTGGCTTTGAAGAAGAAGACTGATGCCAATTAGGCAAATAGACATAGGCGTAAGAGAGATTCGCTTAGCAGAAATACGGCCGTGGGAAGGAGTTCCTCCGGTCGTTGATTTGTTTTCTAGGCCGCTTACAACTCGTATAGGATTGCCTATTGTAAATATACCCGGCTGTGTAGAAGCAAGAAACAGTAACAATAAGCAGTTAATAAAAGATGACCCTAAGGGTAACTTGACTTTTTGTGATGCTCTTACGCCTAGTTTTAACCCTTTAACTTACGAACCTGAGCGCCTTTTGTTTACTCCTAAAGCAAAGATTGATACAAGAACTCAGCCCAAAAAACCCGAGCCGCCAAAACAAATCACTCCTCCTAAAGCAGAGCCTAAAGCCGCTGTTGTTCCGCCTGTGGAAGAAAAAGAGACTTTAGAATGCCCTTCCATTAGGCAAAGAGAGGAGCAACCTGTAGGCTCTTTAGTGAAAGGTGGTACTGAGAAAGTCTTAGGTTATGAGCTAATAGACGACATCTATTGTAAGCAAGTAACAGAACAGCTATCTATACCAACTCAGATAATAACTTCTATTCCTGAAGCATCTACAATAACAACAACAGCTACTATCGCGATTGTAGCAACAACTTCTGCTCTAATGGCGAAGCCTTTTGCCGACCTGCTACTAAAGGTTGTAAAACCAACAACTAAAAAAGTTGTTAAAAAAATCGCAAAGATAAGAGGTAAAGAGACAATGGTTCAGTCTACAAATGAGAGGAGGAATGAGCAAAGAGATCGCAACAGAGCTATAATGGCCCTTAGGCAGACATTAAAGCCCAAATAACTATTCTATTGCCCCGCCTAAGTCTTTAGCGTTTGTAGATATAGCGTGGCGATGAGGGTGCTCGTGACCCGGGGGATTATTGATTAAAACATCCGCACAGATCTTATAGTACGGAGATCTAGGATGAAATTGTATACCATCTTTAGCTAAGCTGCCACAATTCCTCAACCTTGCCAGCTCGAACTCTAGTCTTTTACTGGAAATTATCTGTTGCTGAAGCTCCACTTGAGTCCGGGCGGCGTCTTTACATAGGTCTTGAAGCTTTGTGTCCATTGGCTTTGACCAAGTAACAGAGAACCCTACTCCGAGGTTATAATTATCTTTCTGACCTGTTCTCGTTTTCTTTGTAAATAATACACTACCTGGGTTATCTAGAACCCCATCGCCAATTGGCTGGCCATCTTTATCAAAGGCTCCGAAGTTATCAGTGACATCATACACCGGGTCGTTATAATAGTCCTGGAATGGCGACTGTGTAGCAACTGCCCCAGTTACATAAGGAGTAAAGTTCATTGTAGGCCCCTGGCATTGAATACCTCCGCCGTAGGCATTTGTAATGTACGGGCCTTGTAAAACTTGAATTGCTTGATTAGTAACTGAACCTGAACTGTTAGCTACTGGAGCCGCGGTTGCACTCACACCTCCCACAGTCTCTGCATTTGCAGGGACAGTTACAATTACACTTAGAGCAAGTAGACATGACGTTTTTATTGGGTAAATATACTTGTGGTATCGGTTATGCTTTGTATTTCTGTTGTTCTTTGAATTATTGTTTGATTCTGTAACCCTGGACCAAGGTAGGATTCTGTGAATTGAAAAGCTTGTCCTGGGTTTTTTTGCTGCCAATTTGGCTTTTGAGAAAGATTTAGTCCCGTCCATGTTGCTGAGATTCCGTTTGCGTTGCCGGTGATTTTATCAGCGGGAGGAGCCATACTTCCGCCGGAGTTCTCTATGTTTGTACCAGTTATTGTATATGTGTAGCCGGTATTATAATCAATAGAGTTAATCGTTTCTGTGATTTTAGAGGTAGTTTCTGTATGACTCGTCATGCTACCTTGAGAGAAATTAGGAACAACGGGCACTGCATTGGCCGAGGTTATAAAACCGTGAATAGCCCCTAGAACTAGCCCTAATCCTATAGCCTCGTGCAATCTATTCATGATCAGTCGATTGTAAGTTCTGTGATAAACTGTCCAATTGCTGATGTCCCAGCTCCTCCAGCAGTTAAAGTCATTGCGCCGTCAGTGGCCAATGTTCCTGCAAGAGCTCCTGCAACTCCGCCGGATGTTGTAGTTGTGCTACCTAACATGGGTAACGAACTAACAATCCCCGTTGAAACAGAAGTTGCTGTAGGTGTTGCATCTCCCTCTATAAAAGTTTCTGATAGAGAGAAAGCGTCGCCTGCCGTTGTTATGCTGTAATCTGCTGCTGTGTAACCAACTCCTGATCCAGGAGTTAATGAACCTAAACCACCGGCAGTGTCTAGGGTGATATTGTTTCCAGTGACAGAGTATGTAGAGCCAATTCTATTTGCGACAGAGCCTGCTCCGTCTACAGTTAGCTGAATTGAAGAACTCATTTTATGTGTAATATCCGCAAAGGCAGGGCTAGCTAATCCCAACATTGCAAAACTAAGAATTATCTGCTTTTTCATGATACATGGATATATAGTGCACTATCCATCTTATCTTTAATCGAGATATGTTTAAATTATATTTAGTAGAGATCCCAGAGATTCTACACAATGATAACTCTATCCCACGCTTTTTAAGGTGGATATTAACATGGTACCAATACACGCTCATTTTGCTGAGTTTTTTACGCCCTACAGACCGCACACCGTTGGGTTTGATCAGCATTTCACCACACTAGATAAAATTAACAGCGCATCAGCGCCCTCGTTTCCAAAATACAACGTTTATAAAAAATCCGAAGACTCAGAAGAGTACTACGTTGACTTTGCGGTAGCGGGATATTTAGAAAAAGACCTCAAGATTAAAATAGAAGGTCAAGAACTAACCGTCGAAGGGGCGATTAGTGATAAAGACGATTATATCTACCAACACCAAGGCGTAGCAAAAAGATCCTTTAGAAAGGTGCTATACCTTGAAGATAACGTATACGTAGAAGAAGCCAAATTACAGAGTGGCATCTTATCCATCCGACTCAAACGAGTAATCCCAGAAGAGCAAAAACCAAAAGAGATTAAAATTAATTAAAAGTTATTTACAAGCCCTGCTTCTTATGATAGAATATTTCTATTCATAGGGAGCATTTTTCATGAGCACGATCAGTAGTCTTACTAAATCTCTCAGTACTCTGATCGAGAACCAGGTCAAGCATTCTGTTTTTATCTGGGGTGCTCCCGGTATAGGTAAGTCTTCCGCAGTAAAACAAGTTGCTAAAGAGCAAGACCTTAAGCTCATTGATCTGAGAATCTCTCAGCTAGCTCCTACAGATATCCGAGGGCTGCCATATACTAAAGACGGTAAGGCATATTTTGCCCCACCGTCCTTCTTACCCAGCGATGGTGAGGGTATACTGTTCCTTGACGAACTGAACATGGCCTCACCGAGTGTCATGGGTATCGCTCAACAACTCATCCTAGATCGCCAAGTAGGCGATTATAAAGTACCCGAGGGTTGGTTTATTATCGCGGCGGGTAATCGTACAGAAGACCGAGCAGCAATCTCTCAGATGCCGGCTCCTGTAGCAAATCGATTCATCCACTTTCATATCGACACTAGCCTTGACTCTTGGAAAGAATATGCTATTGCTCAAGAGATAGATGAGAAGATCTTGGCATTCTTGAATTTTAGGCCTCAACTTCTGTATAACTTTGAGAAGAATCAGCCAGCTTGGCCTTCTCCAAGATCTTGGGAATTTGCTGATACTCTCCTTAGTATTGATCTTAATATTGAATCCGCAGTCGGTTCAGGTGCTGCTTCTGAGTTTTATGCCTACCAAACTATTTATACAGAGCTGCCGGACGTAGACCTTATTTTTAAAGGTGGAGACGTACCTGTGCCTCATGAACCATCATTGATGTACGCGGTGTGCGGTGCTCTTATTAACCGCGCTAAAAGCGCCGATAATGTTTATCGCGGGCTTAAGTGGTTAATGGGAGGAACAACAGAAGATTACATTGGTTTGTATATGAGCGACGCAATGATTGCTCTTAAGGTGAAAAACCTTCAAGGGGCTTTTGTTAAGTTAGTTGCAAAAGATCAAGAAGCAAAAACATTTATGGCCAAGTACCAGGAGTTACTTAAGTGAGTAAGTTTGAAGAAAAGTTTATCAAATCTAGGGTTAAGTTACTTAAAAAGTCTCCGTTTTTTGGTACGATTTTACTTCACACGGAATATGAGATTACAGACTCTATTGAAACAGCTGCCACTGATGGCTCTACTCTACTCATTAACGAGGAGTGGATGTGCTCGCAAACAGAAGATAACTTCAACGGAGTACTTCTACATGAGACTCTTCATATGGCTCTTTGCCACATCGACAGAACAAAAGATCTAACCGATTTAATGCTAGCAAATATTGCGGCTGATATAGTCGTTAATGGAATTATCAAAGATAATAAAATTTCTTTGCCAGAAGAAGCTATATATGACGATGACTTAAAACATTTAAGCGTAAGAGAAATATACTCTATTATTAAAGAGAAGCAGAAAGAAAACAAAAACCACATCTCTGAGAAGTATGGTGACGGAGCGGTAAATGAATGCTTAAAAAAGAAGGGTGGGAGTACTAGCGATAAGGAGAGTAAAGTAAGCAATAAATCTAAGTGGGAAGATATTATCAATAAAGCCAAAACTGTGGCTAAAATGAGGCAGGCTGGGGTAAAAGGATCCGGTATGGCCAGAGTTTTCAAAGAACTACTTGATCCTAGTATTAACTGGAAAGACGCTCTATATAAGTACGTTACGGCATCCCGAGCAGACTTTGAAGGGTATGATCGTAGGTTTATCCATGATGGTATGTACATAGATGACGTAGGAGGTAATAAGGTTCATGTAGCAGCATTTGTAGATACCTCAGGATCTGTAGACGAGGAGCTTTTACAAAACTTCCTCTCTGAGTTATTTTTTGCCATTAACTCAACAAAAGGAACTACGGGGTATTTGTATTACTTTGATACTGAACTGTACCCTCAGGGTAACATTGAAGATTTAGATGGTGTGCCAAAACCTGTTGGCTTAGGAGGTACAAGTTTTGTTCCCATCATGAAAGAACTAAATAAAATCTCGTCAGAGAACTCTCATACAAACACGGTGGGAATTATCTACACAGATGGATTCGCTCCGATGACTTGGGAAGAACCGGAGACTCCGCTACTCTGGTGTATCTCACCTGGAGGAGTTAAAGAAGAAAATATCAAATATGGCGATGTGGTTAGGATCGAAAAGTAAAGTTTAAAGTTAAGTATATTATTCACTAGCCATGGCGCACCCCACAGACAATTTTGTAATCCCAGAACATGACTACCAAGGGCATGCTGGCATGACAGCAGACCACGGACCTACCACTGTTATCTATAAGAGAGGAGGCGCAGGTGGTGTAATCGCAGCCACAGAAACTATTACCTACGACGCGAATAACAAGATCGCCACAAGATCTATTGATGTCACACCTAGGTAAACTATGATATAATAAGAGGGTAATCAACTGCCCTCTTTTTATGTCTGTAAAACTTGTATGGGTCACACCAGATGCAGAGCATCTTATCTCGGACATGGCGCGTGTGTCCAACCCATCAAACCAAGGTAACTACGATACTGCAGATAAGTTAATCCGTTATCTCATCAAGCATCGCCACTGGAGCCCATTTGAGATGGCCAGCATGTGCTTAGAGATCAATACCAACCGTGGTATTGCCGCCCAGATCCTTCGTCATCGCTCGTTTTCTTTCCAAGAGTTCTCGCA
>Ga0233438_10005576_pt1 | contig 10518 bp, 10 predicted proteins | sample SI_123_September_FD_182720 | JGI IMG/M metagenome (GOLD analysis project Ga0233438, IMG submission 182720) | Seawater microbial communities from Saanich Inlet, British Columbia, Canada - SI_123_September2016_10_MG | ecosystem: Environmental > Aquatic > Marine > Inlet | place: Canada: British... | reverse complement strand
AGCCATTGCCAATCGCCACCTAGAAAGCATAGCAACCGCCGATCCTCGACAGCTGTCGCGACGACTTCGGACAACACCGGAAGATGTTGTTGGCGCTCTAAACCTCATACGCTCACTCGACCCCACGCCGGGAGCATCAGTGGGTGAAAGCACTACGGAATACATTATTCCTGACGTCTTTGTTATGCGTAAAGAGGGGCACTGGCGTGTTGAACTCAATCCTGATATTGCCCCAAAACTGCGCATAAACGCCCTCTACTCTGAGCTCGTGGGTCAATCAGGATCCGCGAGCGATAAAACCTTTGTTAGAGAAAATCTGCAAGAAGCTAAGTTTTTTATGACAAGCCTACACAACAGAAACGAGACTTTGCTGAAGGTGGCCAGTAAAATTGTTGCGCATCAAAGGGAGTTTCTAGAGCTGGGCGAAGAGGCGATGAAGCCGCTAATTTTGGCTGATATTGCTCAGCAAATTAACATGCACGAATCAACCGTTTCCCGAGCGACTACGCGAAAGTACATGCATACCCCGCGGGGAATTTACGAACTGAAATTTTTCTTCTCCAGCCACGTTGCCACAACAGAGGGCGGTGAGCGCTCCTCCACAGCCATCAAGGCTTTGATTAAAAAACTGGTGCTAGCAGAGGATGCTAAAAAACCATTGAGTGACAACAAGCTTTGTGTGCTGTTAGAAGAGCAAGGCGTCATAGTTGCCAGAAGAACTGTGGCTAAGTATCGGGAACAACTCAACATCTCGCCCTCAAATGAGCGGCGGCGATTACTTTAGTATTGAAGTGGTCGTTAGTAAGGAGCAAAAACTATGCAATTAATCGTAAGCGGGCATCACATAGAGGTAACCGATGGTCTACGCGACCACGTTGGGGCTAAATTTGAGAAACTTCAAAAGCACATAGACCACATCACCAATGTTGAGGTGACTCTAGTGGTCGAAAAAGCGAGTCATAAAGCCGAAGCAAATTTGCACGTCGCAGGGGCAGACCTTTTTGCCTCGGCAGAACATGAAGATATGTACTCCGCCATTGACGCGCTTGCCGACAAACTTGATCGGCAGATCATTAAGCACAAGGAAAAGCAGCGAGGCCGTTAAGAGATGGGTTCTCTAGACAGTTTATTAAACCAGCAGCGCGTGGTCTGTCGGCTTCATGCCATCAGCAAAAAGCGGGTGCTAGAGCTCGCAGCCCAGCACATTGCTGAGGTTGAGGAGTCCCTAGAAGTGGGGCAGGTCTATGCGGGCTTGTTAGAACGTGAACGGTTAGGATCCACTGCCCTGGGCACCGGTGTGGCAGTGCCCCACTGTCGCGTTGAGGGTTTAGACAAACCGCTAGGCTGTTTAATCACTTTGGCTTCGCCCATTGACTACGACGCCCCTGACGGTGGGGCCGTCGATTTGCTGTTTGTTCTGCTGGTCCCACCTGAGGCAGCGCAGGAGCACCTAGACCTATTGGCGGAAGTGGCAGGCCGATTCTCGGATGCGGCATATTGCGAAGCGCTCAGAAAAGCTTCGAGTGCTGCGGGCCTGCTGCAGTCTGCCGTTACCGCAAAGGCTGCCTAGCCTTGGAACTCGTCATTATTAGCGGCAGATCGGGCTCGGGGAAAAGTACCGCGTTACACCAGCTCGAGGACCTCGGATTCTACTGTGTAGACAACCTCCCGGCCGCCCTACTCCCTACCCTAACCTTACAGCTTGAGCGAGAGCAGTATCGCTCATTCCGAGGTATTGCCGTATGCATAGACGTCCGCAATAGCGCTGACGATTTACGTCAAATCACTACGGTCATCGCTGCACTTCCCGAGTCTATCAATAGTCAAATCTTGTTTCTCGATGCCAAGCCTGCGGTACTGACCAAGCGATTTAGCGAGACTCGCCGAAGGCACCCTCTGAGCAATGACAAGCACTCCCTGCCGGAAGCAATAGCGCAAGAACACGATCTATTGATGGGTCTATCTCAGGACGCGGACCTGGTCATCGACACCAGTGACCTGACCCTTTACGATCTACGCGCCATGATCTCAGCGCGGCTGGGCTCCGAGAGTAAGCAAGGGCTGTCACTGCTGGTAGAGTCCTTTGGCTTTAAACGTGGCGTGCCTTCTGATGCTGATCTAGTTTTTGATGCCAGATTGCTACCCAATCCACATTGGGAGAGTCATTTGCGTCCCCTAACGGGCCAAGACCTCGCGGTGGCACAGTTCCTGGAGAGCCACCCCCAGACTCAAGAATTCGTTAGCGACATCACCAACCTGCTGCTGCGCTGGTTGCCCGCCTATGCAGAATCCCAGCGGACCTATATGACAATTGCAATTGGCTGCACGGGTGGCCAACATCGCTCGGTCTATATTGCCGAAACCCTCTTTCGCACTTTGCAGCAAGAGCATTTGCGAGTTCAGCTGCGTCATCGCGAACTGTCTACTATGGTGACCTCATGATTGAAGATTCGGTAACCATTATTAATCGCCTGGGACTGCATGCCCGAGCCGCAGCAAAACTCATTGACTGTGCAGCAGGCTTCAGCAGTCAAATTACCTTGCGCAAAGACGACCAAATTGTTGACGCAAAAAGTATTATGTCTGTGATGCTTTTGGCCGCAGGGCAGCACACGACACTGCACCTCAAAATTGAAGGACACGATGAAGCCGCTGCTCACGCTGCGATCTTAGCTTTGATCGGAGATCGCTTTGGCGAATCCGAGTAAGACAACTTTCTAGGTAAGGGCATATTCACCCTCTCTTTAGGTGCACCGCGCTAGATAGTCACCGATAATCTGTCGCTGGGAACGGAGGGCTGGCCGTGAATTCTTCGGTTACAACAGAAAAACAGCTCGCGCAGCTTGATCGCGCTCTCGACGCGGGAACCCTCGGCGACGTTGCAGGTATTGTCGGTGACTTGTCCCCGGGCGACGTGGCCTACTTGATTACCTCTTACCCGCCCAGAATCCGACAGGTTATCTGGAGCCTTTTAGAGCCCGAGCAAGAAGCCGACGTTCTCAACGAGCTACCCGAAGACTTACGCAATCAATTCCTCATAGAAATGGAGCCCAAGGCCCTCGCTTTGATCGTGGGTCAGCTCGATGACGATGATGTTGCCGACATCCTTCATGATCTACCCAACTCCATAACCGAGCAAGTCCTTGGGATTATGGATGAGACTGATCGGACGCGACTGGCCACAGTACTCGCATTTCCAGATGATGTTGCGGGTGGTCTGATGAGCACTGACACCATTTCGATCCGGGCTGACCTAACTCTCGACGTTGTTATGCGCTACCTCCGGCGACACGCAGAAATACCGCAAAATACCGACAGTCTTATGGTGGTAAATCGGGAGGATCATTTTGTCGGCATTCTCCCCATACGTATTCTTCTGGTTACCGATCCTAGCCAGTCGGTAAGAGAAATGATGCTCACGAACCGCGACGCGATTCCTGCACAGCTACCGGCTGCTGAAGTGGCCAGACTATTTGAACGAAATGACTGGATATCAGCCCCGGTTGTCGACGAACAAAACCGGCTACTGGGCCGAATTACCATTGATGACGTTGTCGACGTGATTCGAGAAGAGGCTGACCACTCCCTAACCTCTCTGGGAGGAATTGGCGAAGATGAAGATACCTTTGCCACTGTGATGCAAACCGCGCCGCGCCGCGCTGTCTGGCTGGGCATTAACCTCATTACGGCGTTCATTGCATCTTCCGTAATCAATCTATTTCAGGACACTATCGAGAAAGTCGTCGCTCTCGCGGTGCTCATGCCGATCGTGGCGTCAATGGGCGGCGTTGCAGGAACGCAAACCCTCACGGTCTTGATTCGAGGCCTTGCAATGGGGCAGTTAAATACTCGCAATCAACGTTGGCTGGTGGCTAGAGAAGCGTTGGTTGGAATGGCTAACGGTATACTTTGGGCCATTGTTGTTGCCGCCGCGGCCTCGGTCTGGTTTGAAGACTGGACACTGGGTTTAGTTATTGCAGCAGCAATGATGATTAATCTAATGACCGCTGGCTTAGCAGGTGCCGTTATACCCCTGACTTTAAAGCGACTGGGGATAGATCCTGCATTAGCAGGGGGTGTCGTTCTCACCACCGTCACTGACGTGGTGGGCTTTTTATCCTTTCTCGGGTTGGCAGCAATTTTTTATGGTTAAAACAGATCTTGAAGACAGCGACTGGAATCCCGACGAGGCGCCACCGAGTAAAAGCTCGAAGAAACGGGCCATGACGGCCCTGCAAGTTCTGGGAACGCGTCTGGTCAACCTAACGCCCAGCCAACTTGAACAGATTCCGATCGAGGATTCCCGCCTTCAAGATGCCGTGCTTCAGGCCCGAAAAATAACCCAGCGCGGAGGGCTGCGCCGCCAATTGCAATACATTGGTAAGCTCATGCGAGTCATCGACCCCGAACCAATAGAAACAGCACTCGCCAAACTCGATGGTGTTCACCAAGCGGAGCGGGCACAACTACACCAACTGGAACAACTCAGAGATGCCTTGATCAGTCAGGGAGACGCGGCCTTACCGGCAACCCTAGCGGCCTTTCCCCATGCCGATCGTCAACAACTTCGCCAGCTGATGCGACAAAGCGATGTCAGCGGCCCCCGTGCAAAGGAACAGGCGAGGAAACTATTTAAGTATCTTCGCGAGCTTCAGGAATCTGCAGAAATGGATTTTTAAGGATTTTACTCGGGGATGTCGGAGGTCTGGCCCTCCAGATCAACATCAGATCCTGCATCAAAAATGCGAATAAATTTCACCTCTGGTGCACTCAGATTACCTTTCACAGCGTAAACGCCACTACTCAGACTTAAAAACTGATCTTCAAAAACCTTACTGACCAAATATGCGCCGGCGGCTACAGGAATACCACCCACTAAAGCAGCGACCCAGGGGATATTTTCCACCAGCGGTAAGGTCACCACTAATTCACCGTCGATCATCTCAGTGACAAGGTCAATGTCGCTGCTAAAGTTGAACCCTCCACCAGTGCCAACAATATTAAACTCAGGGATTTGCACGTTACCCGGGCTAAACTCGAATTGTCCCGCAGCAGAGCGAAAGGCCACCCCTGGGTCAAAAATTCGGGTCACATCGGCACGTCCGAAAAGGCCGGCTAAGTTCAATAAACTGAACAGGCGCACAGCCCCTGTCGCTCCCGATGACACCGGCAAGAAGGAACCTTCTTTTAGCTCTACCTGTGCAGACCCACTTAACGCCAGTAGGTCTAAGTCCGTGGGTCCGCCTGGCCAGGCCAAATCCGTCTGAATAACCCCTGATCGCGTGGTGACAAGTGGCTCCAGTGATAGGTCTGTAAACGTTCGTTGAAGGTCGATCATTTCTGCCCGGACGCTTAGATCAGTAATCCACCGGCCTTGGTCACTTTCCGACCAAGTTAAACCGCTTCCCTGTAACAGTTTCATACCTGCAAGCTGGCCCTGTATGTCCTCAATGACTAAAGCATCAGCGGCGCTGCTGAGACGAAACTTGGCCGCCCCCAAGGCCTGCTCTTTAAAGGTGAGGTTAGCTACGGTGACATCTAGTGCAACAGGCAACTCTGGTGGGCGACGCGCTCTAACTTCATTTTCAAGAGGATACAAATCAGTGGCGACCGTGCTTAAACCACTCAACTGATCGTAGTCCAATTGATTGATAATTAGGGCAATATTTTGATCGTCATTTGGAATCGTCAGTTCTGCATCAAGCCACGCGGTGTTAATGCCCAACTGGTGCCACGTCGCGTATGGCGTGACATCAAGCGTCACGTCCTCAACGGCAATTGTACCCACGACAACCTCGTCAATTTTCAAGGTGTTTATGCGCAAGGGCCACTGTGGCGAAACACGATCGTTGGTAAAGGTCACCTGACGTAAGACAGCAAGCCATGGGTCAAGCTCAACGTGCGCCATCTGACCAAAGATATCAATACCTGCAGGTATAGCATTGTCGGGCAGCAGGACGGGATAAGGCCTGGGTGTCAGGTCGAGGGCAAGACCCGCGATACTGGCCTCGTCTTGGAAAAGTTGCGCTTGACCGCGCTCAAACCAAAAGGCCTGTAAGGGAACGGGAGCGCTGGGCTGTAGCACAATGCTCAAGGGTGCCGCCTCCCCAGCGCTTTTAGCCAGCGGCTCAGGTAAAGCCACCGTCATACCTTCTAAAGTGCTGCTAATGTTGAACTGCGCTCCAGTACCAACAGCAACATCGACGGTTACCTGAGCCTTACCTGACAGGAGCTGCGGGGGGTCTTCGCCCACTAGAGAATACGCCGCTAGATTCTGGCTCCAAAGCAACAAATCGGACCCAGAGACTTCGGCAACAAATTTGGCGTCGAGTATGTCGGCATCATCAAGCCCCGAGCGGCCCACACCGATAGCCGCGACAACGGGCTGTCCAAACAAGGTGGATTGCAGATTGCGCCCACGAAAGCCCGTTTCTGAATTGAAATCTAGCCCGCCTTCAACGTCTTCCAGCGTTAATGCCAGTAGACGTGACCTGACCTTGGCCTTCGAGAGCTCAGTCGAGACCGCCACCTGAGGTGGCGCAGCAGGTGGTCGAATATCCATTGCCAGTTCTAGACCACCTGTGACAAATCCTTCCAACTCTAAATCGTCGAGCAGCGCGGAGGTGGCGTTATAAATAGGACTGTGCCGCAACAAATTCAACGCTGCCATACCTTCCCCTCGAAACTGACCAGAGGCCAACAGTTCACCGGCGGTTCTGGCAGCATCGACTTCAACCGAGACCCCCTCGACAATTGCATCACTAATACTGCCCTGGCGCCCCCAGACACTAACGCGATCGGTATCTACCAGTAATGCGCCTTCAAAGTCGTCAATCCTTGGCCAATCAGTCTGAAATTTGATACTGCCATCAGATATCACGGTTGCTATTTGCATACTCTGGAGCCCGGAACCAAAGCCTTTAAAACCGCCACGCCATGAAAAGCTCGTTTCTGACAGGCCTCCCCCTAAAATACTGCTCTCCAGCCACTCCTCAAGCACATCGGGAATTCGATAAGGAATATAGTTTTGACGTACATCCACCGATGCGTCAGGAACACCGACATCTAAATACAGGGCTAAAGGTGGCCCCTGCGCCGCGTTGGGCACCAAAGGGATGGCCATACCAAAAAGCGCGCTAGCATGATGCTCCTCGTGCTCACCCTCAAAAATACCCTGGTGAAGATACAGCGTATTCGCATCCCAGCTCGCCGATAGTTGGCCCAAAACCTGAGTAAACTCGATCGGCTTCCGATAAACCGTGGGTAAATCTAAAGTAAAATTACGGGTGTCTATCCAGGCCTTGGCGCCCCTCTGACTGGCGAGGACTGTTCCGTCCAGGCCCAGTAACCCAGGCGCTTTTTTTCGCGCCTGTAGCGAAATATCTTGTACCTGTGCCATAAACGACCAATCTGACAGAGGCTGGCGCCAATTCGCCAGTTCCGCCTCGAGCGCCAGCACAGATCCGGAAGGCCCCAGCTCTGAAAAAATCGTGGAGACCTTGCTGGGCAATAGCCCACTGGCTACAACCGCGGCTGCGAGGTCACCGACGTCAATTGCTTGAGTCTTGAATTGCAGACTGTCGCCGCGGCTTTCAATTTGAAATCGATCCAGAGTAAACCCGGTGTCAGCCGCGCTCATAGCAAGTGACTGAAGTCGACCGGTCCAACCTGCAGGTTGAAGGTTGACACCCGCGTCGAACGCTAAGTTATCGAGCTTGGAAATACGACCGTCTTGATGCGTCCAAATTAAGTCGGAGAGATCGAGTGACACCTCGATATTAGGTTCCAGAGAATTGCTTTGATACCAAAAATCAAAGTTTCCGTTCGCGTTAAAACTGTAAGCCAGCAGTGTGGACAGCCATTCAGCATTGGGAAGGTTTAAATGCCCATACAGCTCTCCCGCAAAGCGATCTAACTGCAAGATATCACCAACGCTCGAACCTGAAATACTAAGATACGAACTGTCCGGGCCTGTTAGTTCCACCGCGAGTTGGCGTTTACTTCCCGCTCGATGTAGGTCCAGAGTTAAGTCCAGTCGCTCACGACTGCCTTCTGCGCCCACCAGCCAAATCTCGGTTTGTTCAATGGTTACTTTACGAAACGCTACCAGCAGCCCAGCGGCTAAACGCGCCGCACTACCGTTACCGCCATTGATCGATAACGCGTCTACGGGTAGGTCTACCGCCAAACCGTTTAAACGAAGGGTGTCTAGACGAATTTGTCGGGCTAGCAATGAGGCCCAGGGGTCAACAGTCAGCGCTGCCGATTCAAAAGCGATGGGCAGGCCACTGGGGAGCACAATATGCAACCCGGTTACCTGAATGTTGGGCTGAAATTTTTCGATATCACCTTGAATATTAGCGATTTGATAGTTGAGCCCTGTCTGCTGTGCCAGCCAGTCAGCAACATTCTGCTGATACATGGGTAAGGCACTTAACAGCGCTCGAGCACCCGCAACATACACCGCCAAAAAGACCACCAGCACGAGCATAGCCCGCCAAAGTGTGCGACCGAGAACTTGGTACATTCTCTCAGTCGACATGCTGCTTCACCGCTGCGCACCACAAAATTTATCGATTAAAGCTTTGGTTTCAGCGAGAGGCAGGCCCACCACGGACGAGTAGCTACCTTGTATCTGTTCAACGAAAACACCTCCTCGCCCCTGAATCGCATAAGCCCCCGCCTTGTCCCAAGGTTCGGCAGTATCGAGATAGCTAGCAATATCCCCCTGTGATAGCTGTACGAAAGTGACGGTGGTGGTCACCACAAAACTCTCAATGGCGTCACCGCAGCGCGCCGCCACTGCCGTCATTACTTGATGGGATTGTCCGGAGAGCAGCGACAACATGTGCGTTGCGTCTTCATAGTCTTCAGGCTTTCCAAGGACATTATTGTTAATGGTCACCGTGGTATCAGCCCCAAGAACAAGTGCACCCTGCGCATCGACTGCGGAGGCTTTCATGATGGCCAAACGTGATACATAATTTCTTGGGGTCTCACCCTCGTTTCGACTCTCGTCAACGTCGGGTGTTATGCAGGTGAATTCAGGCCGCAAAAGTTCTAGCAATGACTGGCGTCTAGGGCTACCCGAGGCAAGCACGATTTGCATCACTGAACCTCGTAATACCGTCTTAAAGATCTGAGGCAATTACGAACTGGCACCCAAAATAATAAGGAGGTTGCGGCCGGTAGGAGAAAGTCTGTACCGACATGCTGCCACCCTAGAAACGTTTCCAATCGCTGTTCAATCAGATGTACCAAAGAAATTAAAAGCCCCATGACAAGGCTCTGTTTCAATCCATCAAATTGGCGAATGCGTTGATAACTGACGAGAATGACAAGCACTGCTAATACTGAGCCTACAGCTGTCGCACCGACGGGTGACCCGTCTAACAAATCGGTTAGAACACCCACCACACAGGCTAGAAGTACCCCCACCCGACCGGGTAATGCCAAGACCCAATAAAACAATACCAAAAGGGACCAATCGGGAACGAAGCCACGCCAAGACACCGGGACGGGTATGGCAACGATAAAAAGCGCCACAAAGATTGAGGCGAAAATTACCCAAGAGCCTCTTTCTGCAAACACAACTATTGACTGCCACTGGGCGCAAGCTCGATCGCCAGCATAACATGGCGTCCTCGGTCGAGACTCGCAATAGGCACAGCCATTACCTGGGAAAACGAGGAACCAGGCTGTTTAACAATGGTCTTTACAGTGGCCACTGGATATCCCGCGGGAAACAGTCCGCCTAAACCCGACGTTACCAAAATATCCCCTTCTTCAATATCTGTGGTTGCTGCAATGTGTCTAACCACTAATCGATTTAGCTCTCCGGTTCCCTCCGCGAGACCTCGGACGCCACTGCGCAGCACCTGAACGGGCACAGCATGAGTGGCATCAGTAATCAGCAGCGCATGACTGCTGTACTGCCCAACGCGCACCACCTGACCCATTAAGCCATCAGCACCTAACAATGGCTGCCCTACATGAACCGCGTCAGCAGTGCCTTTATCGATAACCAATTCATGACGGGATCGCGCTGCGGTCATAGCGATAATTTCTGCAACCATAACCTCGCGCTCGAGGGTCTCGGCAGAGCGCAACAACGCGCGATAACGTCCATTCTCTGCCAGAACCGCGGCAAGCTTTTGGGTTTGCCCTTTGAGCACCAAATTTTCTTGCTCAAGGCGCTCTTTCTCGGATCGCAGGGCACTGTGAGACTGAAAAAAATCCCCCAGCCCAACGAAGGCCGACTTGGGGGCTGCGGCCACGCGATAAACAATCGCCGCCGTGTCTAGTGTAAATTGCCGCGGGGCTTCAAGGGCGGGGTGATCACGAAAATAAAAGAGAAGTAGCAGGCAGCACCCGATCGCGAGAGTGGCACGCCAACCCACATGCTTTTCTTTAAGAAATAGGGGTTTGATCGCTCACCTCACCTCAACGTTGAAAAAGGAGAACTTACTCTGTGGAGAGTAAATCTAGAGCATGTCGATCTACCAGCTCCAATGCCTT
>Ga0233438_10005575_pt1 | contig 10518 bp, 14 predicted proteins | sample SI_123_September_FD_182720 | JGI IMG/M metagenome (GOLD analysis project Ga0233438, IMG submission 182720) | Seawater microbial communities from Saanich Inlet, British Columbia, Canada - SI_123_September2016_10_MG | ecosystem: Environmental > Aquatic > Marine > Inlet | place: Canada: British... | reverse complement strand
ACTGCTAACAAAGTTCGAACCATTTCTGGTAAACCACTGCAGTTGAGAAAACTAAAGAAGGATCGAGATCTGAAACCTGAGGATGCTATGGATCGTCTGGAGATATCGGCAGAGAGCGCACCAATCGCTAACGATACCTGTCGACAGGATCACCTACTCTGTGACGACTGCATGGCGGTTTGCTTAGAGTGCAATCCTGACGCTAATGCTGGAGGCGACGTCTGTCGATTCTGCACAGGTGAATCTATCGATAGATTCAACGCATATGTCTACCGAGGAAAGCCAATGGAAGATCTAAATTATAGTCAGAGGGCTGTGGCAACTAAAAAGATGATCGACGCTGCAGATCTGGAAGGAACGATCCTACAACTTGAGAATGCTATTCGAATGGGGCTTATTTCTGAGGATGAACTTATGAAGGAACTTCAAAACAAGTTTGGCTCGAAGTGATAGCATGAACTTTTATATCGTTACGACGGATGACGAATATGCAGATGTTGATGATATTATCACCATTAGCAACCCCCGACTAAATATGATCGGTGAGGCCCGAATCATAGATGAAAGTAAAATTAGATCCAATAATCCAAGTGATACTTATGAGTTTCGAATAGTTGAGAATTATAATGGCAAGGTTGTGGATATTAAAGACATCAGCAGTTCTGAGACTCGTTACAATAAGACTCTGATGGCTATGTTAATGAAGGCTTATGCTAATAGGAAGATGTCAATAAATTGTGATTATAGTTGGGCGATTAAAAAGGCTTTTGACGATAGTTTGATAATATCCAAAGATTATCCTTACTATCTTATTACCGACGGGGGAAATGTAACCATGCAATCCTATAATTATTTCTGGGATGAAGATCCTAAGTTTCAGCAGACTTTCCGTGATAACATGGGTGGCAATCACCAATGGGAGTTGCATTGGTGTAACATGGGCGGTAGATCTGGAGTGGCAGATATCGTTGAAGTGTCGACTAACGCTGCTACCACACCTATTCTATCTTACTTGTGGAAGGCTGGTGGATCGTCTGGAGATACTTATCGAGGTCTTTACAATTTCATTAAGTCTAATTGTCAAACTAATTCTCTCCCTGAGTTTTCTAAGCGAAATGATTATATCAAAGCAAGAGTAGTTCACCATATGGATAATGATTTAGATCAAAAAGAAGCATTTGATTATGCCGTTCAAGATGTTCGTTCCTTAACTAAAAGAAAAGATCCCTTGGTATGGGAACAGGAATATGAAAATATGGGTTTTGATCATCCACGTCCTGATTACCTCGATCCAAAATGGAAACTATAAGTAAGTGGTGACTTCATGATGCTATCATGGTCAAGTGGCTATTAGATGACAGTGTGGATGGCTGTATCTATACTATTGCTAAAGACCGCGAGGTCAAGTGGAGTTGGACGATCGGAGACAAGGCAGTTGGTTATCGACACAGCAGAATTAGTTGGCATGGTGATGTTAGAACATGGCTTAGAATGCTGGGTGATGGCAAAAGACACGTTGATATGTTTGTGAGCACTAACATCCTGAACTGGGACGCTCTTCCTGAACTACCTCCTCAGTATAGATTAGCAGGACAAGGTTACAATGGTGAGGCTATTGAAAGATATTCTGCACTGTGGAAGACTTGGCTTACCCCGGCAGATTGTAGATCACAAGGTTTGGAATGGAAAGAGATCTGGATCGGGAAGAATATGGTTTGGGATTTCGACCACCCTGATATCGGTATGGCTTTTGATTGGGCCAATGCTGTCTTTGAATTACTAAAAAATGAGTTAGACTTAAACCCTCAAATGGTATTTAGTGGTGGAAAGGGATTTCACATCTGGTTAAACCATAAACAGTCAGCGTTATTAGCAGGAACAAGTCTACACAAGTTAGCAGATGCTGGGGATCCCGATCCACTGCGGACAATGGGTAAGTTATATGCTAAGAAAGTAAAAGAGATAGCATTTGAAGCAACGGGTGAGCCCATAAGATCTTTAGACTTAAGTCCCAACTATCGACAAGGAGTCATCAGGATCCCATATTCTATAAACAAATCTATCGTGTGGCCGATATCAGAACCAGAACGCGACGAACTGTGTAGCCGTAGTTTCAGCAGGCTTTCAGAGGTGGATAAAGTATTACAGCCCGATCAATGGCGAGAGCGTTTCGGTGGTAGGAGTTATATCAGGGGCAAGGGCAGGATTGCTTTTAAAAGACTACTGGAGGTCTTTACTCGATAGAGGTGCCATCTTCTAAATATTGTAAGATTGCTAAGGAAACCATTTGCAGATCACAATCATTAAGGGAATCTAATGACAATCCAACTTGAAAGTCGCCAACTCCCTCATAGGCATCAATGCTTTGATTGATGTGGAGATAAAAAGTTCCACTAATTACTTCTAAACGACAATTATCAGATTCATATAGCATCATGGGGATTCATACTCCTTTTCTACGGCTTTTAAATAACTTTCAGGTAGTGAGATGGAATAATAATCATTGAAACTCCAACCAGCATAACGGTTTTCATAGATGTCCAATTCATAGATATCACCTTGCAATCTCCTTATTTCATTTTCGTCCCAGACAGCAAAGGCTAAATCATTTTCTTCATACTGAGTATTATCCAATGCAAAACTTTTTTGAGGGTCTGACAAATCAGTTCCTGCTCGGTTTTTAGATTGATCCCACAAAGAATGCGTAGTGTCTGAGTGGAGGATTATCTCAAATCTTTTGGTATGATCTAAGATATCCATCTTGATGTCTGTCCCTGCTTTTATTTTATTGAAGTTCTTAGCGAAATAATCCCGATCCGCCGCAGTTCTAAAAGTGTATTTCCATGCTTGTCCACTATAATAACCCCACTGATTTTCGACAGACCCGTCTTGGTAACCACCCATTTCTTCAGGTTGGCCTTTCGTTTCATAATCATCAAGATCCTCGCCTTGCATGTTAAAGCCCCAGACCCACTCTTGTGGTTTATAGGTTTTAGGTTCCCACATATTTATAGTCCCAACACCATCAGATTCTAAGATTGGTAAAAACCATGGATACTCTTTAACCATTATTTCAAAAGGTAGTTGGCCTATTATCTTATCTAATTTGGCTTTTTGTTTATTCCCCAAGACAGTCCCTCGCCTAACTATTTCCGCCTCTTCAGGGTATGAAAACTCATAAGTATCATATAGCATATCTAATTTTTCCATAAAGGCTTCTAATTCTGCTACACCTCCAGAACTACTATACCACTTCCATTCTGAGAACTCAAGTAAAGTGTAACCACTGTTTTCACTAACACTATCCCATTCATCAAGTGGTGTTTTAGGACACATTTGCTTATATAATCCTAAGAAGGCAGTGGGGAATGCTAAATAACCGTGCGATCGATAACCCATTACTTCCAACCACCGCTACCACGCTTAACAAAATTAGTTAGGTAAACTCTAAACAAAACACCGTAATCTTTATCACTGATATCGACGACTAAACTACAATCAGGCGTTAGATCCCTTACAGTATCATTCTGAGTTACATCTATATCATATTCGGACTTGGGATCGACATCGAACTCCTTGACTACCGAACTCACTAATTGTTGAACAGCATCGATAACCCCTTGAGAAGAATAACTGAGAACCCATTGTGCCATGTTAGGCCGTTTGGCAAAGATTTTAGGTAGTCTATCATTACTCTCTTCTTGTAACAGAGTCATAATGACAATTTTATCCTCACCCCGTAACCAATTGATGATCCCACTCATAGGTTACATATCACCGTGCTGCTATATGTATTTATAGGTGACAGCATAATTATATCTTATGCCAGAAGGACCAGAAGTAAAAAGAACTACTGAACGTTTAAACAGGATACTGCAAGGCAAGCAACTGCAAGAAATAGTAGTAGAGGACCAACCATGGTTTCAGAAACAAGTTCGTGATGATATCATGGTAATGATGTCACATCTAAATAATGAGCCTTTGACGATCGACAGCGTTCAATGTAAGGGTAAGTTTATCTATTTTACATTGTCCGCAGGAAATGAGATCTATCATATTCACCATACCTTGGGAATGTCGGGGACTTGGCGACTACCTAATAAGGGTGATAAAAAACATCGTCGATTGGTTTTCAAAACCACTGATGGCACGGAAATCACTTATGTGGATTATAGGAAGTTCGGCACCTTTAAGATATTTCACAACTGTCCCCAGCAACTGGTAAAGAAGTTAGCATCGTTAGGACCAGACTTGTTGTCAGCCACCCCAGAGGCTTCGATCTGGACTGATCGCATTCGTGGGGCGCATACTCGAAAAGGATACGGGCATAAAGAAATCACACAAGTGATGATGGATCAGAAAGTAGTAACAGGAATTGGTAATTATATTAAAGCCGAAGCCTTGTATATGGCCGAGATACATCCAAACGCAAAAGTGTCAGATTTAACAGATAATGATCTGCTCAAATTATATGATGCTACGGTCTGGGTGATAAAAGCCTCTTACAATGCTCGTGGTGCTACTATTAGAAATTATAAGTTACCTAATGGCGACACCGGAGACTATAAGTTCGAGTTCAAGGTATACTCTAAGTCTCACGATCCAATGGGTTATCAGGTTAAGAGAATGGAAACTGCAGATAAACGCAACACGCATTGGGTCCCTGAAGTTCAGACCCGGGGATTATCCGTGCAGACAACATTATAAATAGTTGATTAGCAGAGTGATAACTATGGGATATCGATCTAACGGTTATTTTATTATCCCTGCTCAGTATTCTGCCGAGTTGGGTCGCAGAGTCGCTGACTTTTTGATAAAAGAAAAAGCGAAAAGAGTTAAGGATAAGGAAAAAGCCGATCAAGAAGGTAAGCATTATATCTATGCTTCTACCGATCCATGGAATCCACTATCAGGCTTCGATATAGTAGAGGAGATGGAAAATCTGAGGGATGGCGATGATGATAAATATCATAAATATGCCTTTGAAGGTTGGAAGTGGTATGATGGTTATGACTTCCCGGGGATAGTAGAAAGATTATTGTATCAGATTTCATATCCTGACTCCACTCTTCTTGATTCTCCTGATGATACCTTTTTAGATGTAGATTATACACCGATCTATCAAGGAGATGCAATTAACTTGCCAACTTTAATTCAGAAATGGACACCTATCGAGGGCCATACGGTTTTTGTAAGGAGTGGTGAAGACTGGGACGATGTCGTAGTCGAAGATAGCACAGGACATCTTTCAATAGAGGTGGAGATTGATAGCCCTTATTCTAATAAAGTTCCACAAATCCTAATTATGGTCAGCCAAGAAGGTCAAGAGGCATACAACGGAGGAAACTTTGATGTAGCCAAGAATCTTATTGAGTTCGGCACACTAATGTCAAAATTATCTGATTTGTCTCCTGAAAAAACAGGTGAGCCATGGGCAGAAGGTGAAAGATTCTTTTATTGGGGCGGTGCCCATGCAAATAGTGTAATCTGGAACGAGATTAGGGATATTTTTCAAACCGTAGATCGTCTCAATGGCCATGGCTGGGGTTTGTGGATGGGCCATGACAGCGTAATTGATGAAATAAATGCCAACGGGGCAAGTCATTGGGATTCTGATGTTTACCCTCACATGGGATGGGATGAAAAAGAATCAGTATTCCGAGAAACGGGCAAAATTATCAGAACGCAAGACTTATTTCCAGAACTGTTTGAACAAACCGATGGTTACCATAAGATATAAATACTTCTGAAGCGTTAATAGCAGTATGAGTCTAAAGCAATACGACGAAAGAATGAAGATCTGTCGTGAGTGTCCTGAGTTGAAGAGAAAACTAACGGGATCTTTCTGTAATATCTGCGGATGTAATATGAAATTAAAAACGCAAGTTTCTTCAGCAAGTTGTCCTTTAGGAAAATGGTAATCTAAATGAGGACGCTTATCTCGAACTTATTTCATGCTATTATCTGGGCACTAATGTTTCCATGGTCTTGGCTTTTTGGTGATGATTTGTAATGCGAAAAGAATACTATGATGCTATTTTGGGATTCGACTTTAAAGTTGATAGCCGGGGATTGTTTCGGTGTGGTTGCGGATCGGAGCACATCTATATTAGCGGAGTTACTGATACCATTATGTGGAAAGGTTTGGGAGAAGTATCCTTAGTTTGGTATGTCCGCTGCGCTTTAGATCATATGATCTGGCGAGCCCGTTTAGAATAACTATATGAGGGTGCTAACACCCAGAGAAGACATGGATGATTTTGAGATCGTAGTGTATGAAGTTCCCAATCAAGGGAATGGAATTGCATGGGGTGGGGAAACCACTTATGAAACCAAAGATGAACCCACAACTTATCAGGCTAAGTTTAGTTGCGAGCCGTTAGTGGCTTATTGTCCCCACTGCACGAAAACCAAAACATGGGATAAGAAATGGAGAGAATATCGTCCTCGTAAAATGCAGGCTGATGATTTCAAACAAAAGTGGATGACGATTGCTGATGATGTTAGCCCGACGGGCCAGACTAATCAATGTAGAAGTTGTGGGCTCAGGATGTCAGAATACGATCCAGAGGAAGAAAATCTAATACCAGAGTCAGAACCCGCAGAGGAGATCGAAATGGAATGGGTAAATGAAGGTTATCTTCATGATGGGGCATGGTGGATTCCTAAGGATATTTTCTTTGATCTAATGAAACGGGGTTTTGGAAAGAAGATTCAGTATGCTTTCGTAATTGAGGGACAGGCCCGTTTGATGCCGATCGATAAACTAATTAACATGGCTAAAAGCCGTGAGTTCGTAGAACGTTCGTCTTCTGAAGACATGGGCATTCCAATTCCATTGTTCCAAACATTATAAATAGCAGCACGGTGGATATTTATTTATGCAATCATTCCCTTATCGATTTTGTCAGGAATGTGGAGATCCCTCATTGACTCAAATGATGAAAAGAATGAAAGAGTTAGCATTGGCAGGCATATCTCCTACCGATCCTGATTATACAGGGCTATTATCTGATATGTCTAAAGTTGCTAACGGTGAGTTTAGTCCTTGTCGATGTCATCCCCGAGCGTGGGCCATAAATCAAGACTTGTGGTGGCAACCATGATTTTGGAAAAGGGAATTATTAACTATTCGTTCTTTTCGGAATATTATCGATGGATGCTTGACAACCGAGAGGCTCTAAAAAACTTAAACAACAATAATTGGTGGAAACGACAGATGACGGAAGAAGAAAATAGGATGAGGGCTCACCCTAATCGAAGTCATCGCTGGATACCTAATCGACTGGAAGAAATAAAGAGAGAATTGATAGCATATCAATTGGATGCTCAACTTGGTAAGGCAGGTTGGAGTCGAAGCAGATTCGCGTCCACGGAACAATGTATGCGATGCAATATTGAAATCAGTAGATTGAGACAATATCAAAAAGACCTGATTAGTTATATTGATGATAACAAATGGATTCTGTTGCAAAGGGGTAAGTCTGGTTATTATAACTCCCTTAGTGACGAACAACATGCAAAATTGCTTCAAGAGGCGATTAAGGCTACTAATCCTAATTATACTGAAGAGGAAATCAAGAAATCGGTGATTAGACATCCCAGTAACGGAAGTCATTACCATGTATCAGATCAATTTGGCTTCTGCCCAGACTGCTTTAATCGATACATAGACCCGATGATCGGCTGGGACAGTCGTTTAGATAATTATAAGTAGTCGTGAGACTGAAATATAAGTATGCCTGCACCTAAACAGACGAAAGTCAAGTTTCCTCGTGCTAAGGCTACTAAAATAATTAAAAAGGTCGAAAAGCACCTTAAGCCTTTTGTGGATCGGCAGATGGCCTGCGGATCTTATCGTCGTGGTGCTCAGATGATTGGAGACATTGATTTTGTCGTGATTCCAAAAGAAGGGGTGACGCTTCCTCAGATGCTACCTCCTAACGAGGGTATTAACTGGGTCGGAGACAATAAAGCGCAAGTTGTTATCGATGGTGAAAAGGTAGATTTTAAGGTAACAACTCCTGAAGCATGGGGCGCAACTATTCTTTATTTCACAGGTCCTGCTGATTTTAACATCAAGTATCGATGGATGGCTAAGAAAAGAGGGATGAAACTCAATGAATATGGTTTGTTCGATCGTAATACTGATGCTTATATCGCCGGGGCTACGGAACAGGATATTTATGATGCCTTGAAACGACCCTTCAGAGATCCTGATCAGCGCACGGGTTGGAAGCGAGCAGAATATCAACAACTTTCAGATTATACTCCTCAGGGTTTAATGACTTCTTCTGCTATTACGGGAGATTATACCGTCGACAGTTTGAAATATGGTCAGACCACGTTGTCCGCAGAAGATATCTGGGATAATTTTCTACCCGGTGCTAATTTTAATCCACACGACGATCCTAATTACCCTGCTGAGGATGACAACTTGCCGTGCGATTCGAGTTTTGAAGATGGTGGTAGTTGTAAAGGTTCTGCAAGGACAGGCCCAATGCATTGGTCCGAAGGTTATTTGGGCAAGGTAACTGCTTGCCGAGATTGTTGGGACGCTATACTGCAAGACTTAGAGGATAACTTTACTACTTCTGATGAAATAGAACCACACTGGCAAACACCAACTGGTTTCGAAGAATCTTTCCAAGAGGATTATGCCTCAGAAACATTTGGATCAGAAAACCAATGGATTGTCGACAACCTTACCATGCTATTAACGCAACGAGCCCGGACGTTATCAGAACTTATCGATGATCTGGGAATCCGTGGGATAACCGTGGAATCTAATTTAGTTCGTCTTCCTAACTTCGTCAGAGTTGGGAAACATGTTCCTGCAGTTTGGGGACTTGCTGGGCAGGATTATAATCGAAAGCCTCCTTATAATGCTATTTCACCAGCCGCTGGAAGAAAACAGCACCTCAAGACGATGTTTGAAAAGTTAGATCCAAGGGAGTTGGACTGGGACGACGATGTTACATGGAATCAGAAGAATGAGCCCGATTGGTCTGATGAAGTATCGTGGGACGCAGAAGGATCTACACCAAGGTGCCCGATCTGTTTCGGATTTATTCCTAATAATGCTAATCCCGGTGCTTACCCCGGTGCCTTAAGCAGATATGATAATGCTACCGAAATCTGTTCGGCTTGTGGGCAGGCCGAGGGAATGTCAGGCTTATTTTTAGGATCCGTAGATAAAGATAAAATAGCAGATATGGAAACCATTACAGATCCATGGCTACGACACACTTATCTTATCAATTTGGTAAAAGATATTATGCCGGCAGCGTTTAGAGGTGAATAAATGTCTTACGAGTCTATTAGTCTGGTAGAGATGGATGATTTCTTAAGGCAACGTCGATTTAAACCTGTCGATCTCTACTTTAGACGTCGTCCTGTAAAAGAATGGGTCTACGAACGTCGACTTCCTCAGAATGCTAATCATTATGTCAGAGTATATACTACCATCCAACGTTACGGTGGCAAGACTGATCAGTCCCGAGATGTTGGCAAGGATGCTATTAGAGTTCAGGTTATCTACCGAGATGAAAAAGGCGAGACCCTCGTCTCGATGCCAAAAAGAGTTAACCGAGTTAGCACATGGAGAGATAACCTTGACGATCGGCTCAAAGAGATAGCAGAATCACTACCCACAGTTAAAATGGATCGCCGTGGTGAACCGATGACGCTTCGCAAAAAGCGTGGTAACTTGTTTTGGGGTAGTCGTGATTATCCCAATTATAAAGAAACTCGTCGTTATGGTGATGATGTGGGACAGTTCCGTGCAGAATATGTAAACTCAAATGATCCTACTATAATCAATATCTTGTTGTTAGAATGGGCTATTGTGACAAATGAAACCTATGATTCCATTACGATCCAAAAAGGGTTAGCAGATTACATCGAGGAGACACCCTATGATTTCGTAAGACATATGCAAAACCAAGATTTAATCTCGTTAGAACCCGCTTCAATAATTCTGAATAAGGTCTTAGTTCCTGCTGCCTTTCTCTATTATCTTAAAGATAAAGATCGGGATCACTGGGTAAATATGAAGTCCCGTGCGATAGGATATGACCGTTACAAATACCTAAAAGAAAAGATATCTGATGATTACTTCTGGCTGAGTGATGTTCATAAGGCTAATTATGAACAATGGTTGCCCCGATCTGCTATCAATTACCAGAACATATAAATAGTTGGCAACATCAACAAGGTTACTATGTCATGGGAAACATATGACCCAAATCCTGAAGATCCAGCATTGGGATCTTTGGTAAGTCTAATAATGGCAGTCGTGGTGACCTGCGCCTTAGTTGCCCTTTGTAGTCTATTTTAAAGACAGAATGTTTATAAGGGTGACAACTCTAACTTAGCATTATGAGCAAAGTTAATGACCGTCATCAAAAGGCATTGGCCATCCTCCGAAGAGGTGGCGTAGTTAGACAAAATAATGATCTATTTGTAGTAGCAGGCAATTCGGGATCGGACTGGAAGGTTACGGTTTGGGATGACAAG
>Ga0233438_10005573_pt1 | contig 10523 bp, 9 predicted proteins | sample SI_123_September_FD_182720 | JGI IMG/M metagenome (GOLD analysis project Ga0233438, IMG submission 182720) | Seawater microbial communities from Saanich Inlet, British Columbia, Canada - SI_123_September2016_10_MG | ecosystem: Environmental > Aquatic > Marine > Inlet | place: Canada: British... | reverse complement strand
TTCAATTTACAAAACACTAGATTTTAATGAAAAAAAAGTTAAATTGACTATATGGAACTTGTAAAAAGCCTAAAACAATCAAAATTAATTAAATATATTTTCTTTGCATTAATAGGCAGCATTGTTTTAGCCATCTCCTCAAAAATAAAAATTCCTTTCTATCCTGTTCCAATGACTATGCAGACTTTAGTGGTCCTTATGATTGGAATTGCTTTTGGGTGGAAAATTGGACTAGCAACTGTGTCTTTGTATTTATTTGAGGGAATGATAGGATTACCTGTTTTCTCAGGTACACCGGAAAAAGGAATAGGATTGGTTTACTTTACTGGACCTACAATGGGATATTTATTAGGTTTTCTTATTGCAGTTTATATTTCAGGGAAGTTTAATTACGACAGTAACTTGTTTAAAACTTTTTTTAAACTTTTATTTGCTACGAGTTTTATCTATTTAATAGGTATGGCTTGGTTAGGTAGTTTAGTAGGTTGGGATAAGCCAATCTTTGCGTTAGGCGCACAACCATTTTTACTGGCTGAGCTATTTAAAATTCTTATTGCTACTTTAGCAATTAATCAGATTAAGAAAATAAATAGATTAATTTAATTCTATCGAGGCGATCTTTTAGAGAGAATTCTTTGCAGAGTTCTTCTGTGCATTTTAAGTCTTCTAGCAGTTTCAGAAACATTTCTATTACATAACTCAAAAACTCTATGAATATGTTCCCACTTAACTCTGTCTGCAGACATTGGGTTTTCTGGTGGTTTAGCTTTCGACTCAGGTGAAGCTAACAATGCCGACTCGACATCATCTGCATCGACCGGTTTAGCTATGTAGTCTATTGCTCCTGCTTTAACTGCTGCTACAGCTGTAGGTAGATTCCCGTATCCCGTTAACATTACTATTCTACTGTCATTTTTAATCGTGGAGAGCTCTTTAACAACATCTAGGCCGTTACCATCTTCAAGTCGAAGATCAACACAGGCAAAGCTTGGGGGTGTAGCTTTAACAATATTAAGACCTTCAGCCACCGTTTTCGCTTCTTTTACTTGAAATCCTTTCTTTTCCATGGCTCTTGCGAGTCTGCCTCTAAGTGGATCATCGTCATCCAAAATAAGCAGGGATTTATCGGCAAAATCAGCTAGATTTAGTTGCTTTGGAATATTTTTTTGTGTTCTCATACAAATTATATATGGGAGTTGTAAACAAAATTACAACATCTCCAAATAGCTTTTTTTTCTTTACATAGAGTTAAAAAAACCTTAAACGCGAATTAATCAAGGTTTTTTTTATTAAATTTTTTTAAAAAACTTTTGTGTAAACTAACGGGGGACACATGAAATGCGAAAATTTAAGTCGGTTAACGAGCTAGTTAACACACTAAAGCCAGATTATCCCGTATATTGTATACGGAGTGAAGAGATAAGAAAATCTGTAAAATTCTTTAAAGAAAATTTTCCAGGTAAAATTCTATACGCTGTAAAAACTAATTCTCACGAAAAAGTTATTAAACAAATAATTTCAAATGGCATAGATGATTTTGATGTTGCTTCCTTGAATGAGATTAAGCTAATTCATAAAATTAATCCCAAAGTGAATCTTCACTTCATGCATACTGTTAAAAGTAAAGAAAGTATTTCATCAGCTTATTTTAATTATGGAGTAAAAAGTTTCTCTTTAGATAATAAAGATGAGCTAAGAAAAATACTTGATGCAACCAACCGAGCTAAAGATTTAAAACTATTTGTGCGAATTGCAATTTCAAATGAACATGCTGAAATCGATCTATCAAGAAAATTTGGTGCGCTGCCTTCAGAAGCTTTGGGTTTAGTAAGATTATGTAGAGAACATTCAAAAAAATTAGGAATAAGTTTTCATGTTGGTTCGCAATGTATGCATAAAATATCTTACACTAAAGGTATTAAAGAGATAGAAAGTATAATTAAAAAAACGAAAATTAATCCCGATATAATTAATTTAGGTGGAGGTTTTCCTGCTATTTATCCTGATTTAAAACCAGAACCTTTAATTAACTATATGAAAGAAATTAAAAAAAGTCTTTCAAATTTAAAATTGGATAAATTACCTGAAATTATTTGTGAACCAGGGAGAGCAATTGTTGCGGAGAGTGGATCGACAATCGTAAGAGTTTTATTAAGAAAAAAACAAAGCCTTTACTTAAATGATGGAACTTATGGGACTTTGTTTGATGCAGGAGTACCAAATTTTATTCTGCCAACTAAAATGATTACTAATGGAAGAATTCAATCAAAAAAATTAACCGCATTTAATTTCTTTGGCCCAACTTGTGACAGTTTAGATTATATGAAAGGGCCTTTTCTTTTGCCTAATAACATTAAAGAGGGTGACTATATAGAGATAGGTCAGCTTGGTGCCTATGGTTTAACTTTTAGAACTAATTTCAATGGGTTTTACTCAAATGAAATTTTTGAAGTAAACGATAAACCAATAATGTCATTATACGAAGGGTCAAACGAAAAAGTTGATTCTTTAGTCGCTTAATGGACAAAGAGAATGGTCCTAATATTGGACATAATAAAAAATCACTTCTTAATACTCCGGTAGAACACATCGATATTAAATCATTTGATGCGCGAAAAATCATTGATGGCATGGGTAAGATGTCTTTTACCTCTAGAGACACTGCTAAAGCAGCAAGTATTTACAATGAAATGCTGGCAGATAAAGACTGTTCAATTTTTCTTACTTTAGCGGGATCGACTTCAGCAGGTGGTTGCATGAATCTATACACTGATTTAGTAAAACATAATATGGTTGATGCGATAGTTGCGACTGGAGCTTCTATAATTGATATGGATTTTTTTGAAGCTTTAGGCTTTAAACATTATCAAGGTTCTCAATTTCAAGACGATACTGAACTTCGTAAAAACTACATAGATAGGATATACGATACCTACATTGATGAAGAGGAGTTACAAGCTTGCGACCAAACTATATGCGATGTGGCAAATACTCTGGAACCAAGATCTTATACTTCAAGAGAATTTATTAAAGAGCTAGGTAAATATCTAAAATCAAAAGGAAAGAAGAAGGGTTCTTTAATTGAAACTGCTTTTGATAATAATGTTCCAATATTTTGTCCTGCGTTCACTGATAGTTCGGCTGGTTTCGGCTTAGTAATGCATCAGGAACAAAATCCTCAAAAGCATCTAACAATAGACTCTATTCGAGAGTTTAGGGAATTAACAGAAATTAAATTACAATCTAAACAATCTGGTCTATTAATGATAGGAGGTGGTGTACCGAAAAACTTTATTCAAGATACGGTAGTTTGTGCCGAATTACTTGGTAAGAAGGTAGATATGCATAAATATGCAATACAAATTACTGTAGCTGACACTCGTGATGGAGCATGCAGCAGTTCAACGTTGAAAGAAGCTAGTTCTTGGGGAAAAGTTGATATTACTAAAGAACAAATGGTGTTTGCAGAAGCAACAAGTGTTATGCCTTTGATAGCAAGTGATGCGTATCATCGTGAACATTGGAAAAAGAGAGAAAAAAGAAATTTCTCAAAAATATTTATTTCATAAATGGAATACCTAAGTCAAAAAAAAGGTTTTTTAGGCTATGACGCCAACCAGAATATTGAACCAAAAGTTATAATTGTTCCTTTTGGACTTGAAAAAACAGTCAGCTATGGAGGCGGTACAAAAAATGGTCCGAGAGAAATTATAAAAGCCTCTCATCAAGTTGAGCTGTTTGATGAAGAGCTAAATAAAGAGCCCTATAGAGAAATAGGTATAAAAACTATTAAACCTTTTACTATAAAAAAAAAAATTAATGATGCTCTTGATCAATTGTCAGCTATTAATAAAGAAATACTTTCAAGAAATAAATTTCCAATGGTATTTGGAGGGGAACATTCATTAACACCTGGATCTATTAAACCATTTGTAGAAAAATATGATCACATAACACTTCTTCATTTTGATGCTCACGCAGATTTGAGAGAAAGCTATCAAGGGGAAAAATTTTCTCATGCATCTGCAATTAAAAGATGTTTAGATTATAAAAACGTTAACGTAGTATCTTTTGGCATAAGAAATTTATCTCAGTCTGAGATGGATTTTTATAATGATAATAGAGATAGAATTGAGATTTTTTGGGGAAAAGATAAAAAAAACTGGGATTTGTCTCAAGTAAATAATCTTTTTAAAGATAAAACAGTTTATATCACTTTTGACGTTGATGGTTTTGATGCAAGCATTATGCCGGCTACCGGGACACCTGAACCTGGTGGCTTACTTTGGGATGATGTTTTGACGATTATAAAAAAAGTCTGTAAAATCTCTAAAATTGTGGGTGCAGATATTAATGAATTAGCTCCAATAAAAAATTTTGACTCATACAATTTTCTAGTTGCAAAATTAGCATATAAAATTCTTGCCTACACTTTTCAGTTTAAGAAATAAAATTATTTGGATCCCAAGATAATGTAATTAGAGCTCCTCCTAGTTTACTATTTCTTTTAAAAATTAATTGTCCACCTTGTCTTTCTAATAAAGTTTTTCCTAAAAAAGTTCCTAAACCCAATCCTGAATTATCACTTAACTCTTTTGATTTAGATTTAATATAAGGTTCACCCATTTTTTGAATTATATCCTCAGGGATTCCAGGACCATCATCATTTATTTTTATCTCAATAATTTTTTGATCACTTCTTAAATTAATGTTTACTTGGCTCTTAGAAAACTTTACAGCATTTCCAATAAAATTTCTTAATCCATAAATTATTTCTGGGGTTCTTTGTATTGCTATTTTGTTATTATCGTTTTCTACTATAAGATTTATATCTTTTGATGATGTTTCTTTAAAAGAATTAATAATTTCTTCTAGTAAATCTTCAAATTTTATAGAACTTAAAAAAACATCTTCTTTTATTTGTTTTTTTGATATTTTTTTTAATATCTCACTACATCTTTTAGTTTGGCTGATCAATAGATCGATATCTTTTGATGTTTCCTTATCACCGCCTATTTCCTTCTTTAATTCTTTTGCTACAACACTAATAGTTGCTAGCGGTGTTCCTAAAGAATGAGCTGCAGCTGCGGCTTGTCCGCCTAAAGACTCAAGCTCGTATTCTTTTGATATTACTTCTTGTAATTTGCGCAGTGCTTCAGATCTTTTTTTTGTTTCTCCAGCAAATCGAATTCCAAAATAACTTAGAAATACAAGTCCAATTAAAATAGCTGTAAGTATTCCTTGTTTATAAAAATTTGGAAAATCAAAAATATTTTGATCAAATCCTGGAAGTGGAAGATGAATAAAAGTAAGGATAAATAACAAAAAAGAAGTTATTACTCCAAGTATTATAGTAGTTCCCATGCTTAAGAATGTAGACGAAACTATAGTTGGAATAATTAACAAAATTGAAAAAGGATTTAAAATACCACCTGTTAAATATAAGAGAGAACTTAATTGAAATAAATCATATAGAAGAAATAAAGATGCATATGTGTCTTTTAGCTGATTTACTTTTACTTTAAATTGTAGAAACAAATTTGTGATTAGCCCTATAAGAATAATGATATAACTCTCTTTCAGGGGAAATTGTAGTTCTAGATAAAAAAAGACAATATTTATTGCGATAAACTGGCCAAAAATCGCGATATATCTTAGAATAGTTAAAGTGTTTTTATCTAAATTTAAATTCTCTTTCGTTCTAAAGAGAGTTGAAAAATTCATTGTCTTGTTAAATGTCTAAATTAGCGACATTTAATGCGTTATTTGTAATAAAATCTTTTCTTGGCGCAACCTCATCACCCATTAACACTTTAATCATTTTTTGATCTTCTTTTGACTTATCTCTTGTGCCTTTAGAGTATTGAACTCTAAGCATTGTTCTGTTCTCTGGATTTAGAGTTGTCTGCCAAAGTTCTTCGGGGTTCATTTCTCCTAGGCCTTTAAAACGTTGAATAGATAGTTTTTCTCTTTGTTCCAGGATTAGTTTGCTGTACTCGGATGAACCTTTTTTAATTTTCTTATCTAATTTTGCTACACTTAAAATGTAGTCTTCTAATGATTTCTCATCTTTTATGTAAACACTTTTATTTGCTTTTGTTACTTTGAATAAAGGCGGTTGTGCAAGGTATATATGTCCGTTTTCAATTAATTGATTGAACGGATAGTTATTGAAAAAGGTCAGTAAAAGTGTCCTAATATGAGAACCGTCTACATCTGCATCCGTCATAATTACAATTTTGTCATACCTTAGGTTTTCAATATTAAAATCTTTTGACCCAGTTCCTAGGGCGTTTATTAAAGTAACAATTTCATTAGATGACATCATCTTAGATAAAGCTTTGGTAGTTTGATCTTCACCATTTGATTTTCCGTTTACAAAAGTGTTTAAAATTTTTCCTCTGAGCGGTAACACAGCTTGATATTCTCTTACTCTTCCTTGTTTAGCTGATCCACCTGCTGAGTCACCTTCTACGATAAATAGTTCGGTTCCCTCTCGTTTTTGTATTTGACAGTCAGCAAGTTTGCCAGGCAATCCTGATAATTCAAATGTTCCTTTTCGCCTTACACTATCTCTTGCTTTTCTTGCTACATCTCTTGCCATTGCAGCTTGACTAATTTTTTCTATAACAGTTTTAGCGATAGAAGGGTTTTGATCAAACCATGTTGAGACTTTTTCACTTATAATATGCTCAACAATGTTTCTTATTTCAGATGAAACTAATTTGTCTTTTGTTTGAGATGAAAACTTTGGGTCTGGCATCTTAATTGATAGCACAGCGGTTAAGCCTTCTTTAATATCTTCTCCCGACAATGTAATTTTATTTTTTTTATTATTTTTATCAGCTGTATATTTATTAATTACTCTAGTTAATGCACTTCTAAAGCCAAGCAGGTGTGTTCCTCCGTCTTTTTGAGGAATATTATTTGTAAATGGCAGTACTTCTTCTGAATATCCAGCGTTCCATTCAAACGAACATTCCACAACGACGTTATTTTTTGTTGCAGTGACGTATATAGGTTTTTTAAAAACTTCTTTCTCGTTCTTATTAACTAAAATTGGCTTCTTATTATTAATATGTCTAACAAATTCTAAAATTCCACCGTCATATTTATGCAAAAATTCTTTGGGTTTTTTTAACGTGTTGTCAATTAGCTTAATCGCTATTCCTTTATTTAGAAAAGCTAATTCTCTTAATCTTTTATCAAGTATTGTCGTACTAAACTTTATAGAAGAGAAAATCTGTTTTGATGGTAGAAAGGTTATTCTAGTTCCGTTTTTTTTTGTTTTACCAGTTTTTTTTAATGGTTTAACAGTATGTCCATCTTTAAATTTTATTTCGTACTCATTACCTTCTCTAAAAATATTTAATTTCAGTTCTTCAGATAGGGCATTTACAACTGATACTCCTACTCCATGTAAACCGCCTGATACTTTATAAGAATCATGGTCAAATTTACCTCCAGCATGTAGTTGTGTCATTATTACTTCTGCTGCGGACATCTTTTCACCTTTATGTAAATCGACTGGTATACCTCTGCCGTCATCTTCAACTGTAACAGTGTTGTCAGGGTTAATTGAAATATTAATATTTTTACAATGACCAGCTAATGCTTCGTCTATAGAATTGTCAATCACTTCGAAAACCATATGGTGTAAACCGGAACCATCGTCTGTGTCTCCAATATACATGCCAGGTCTTTTTCTTACAGCATCAAGACCTTTGAGGACTTTTATCGAATCTGCGCCATAAGATGGCTTATTTTTTAGTTCTGAATTTTTAGACATTTTTAAAGAATTATGATGTATACCACTTTTTTTATCGAATATAAAATCGCTTTTGTGCAGTATGACTTAAAACTATTCAGTATCAACAGTTATAGAGCTAAAAATAAAAAATATTCTAATTTCTAATAAACCTATATTTTCATTGGCATAATGACGTAATAACTATTTTTATCTGATACGTCCTCAATTAAGACTGGTGACACGGAGTCTTTTAAATTCATTTTTAAATTTTTATCCTCTACCTCAGAAGCTATATCAATTAAGTATTTTGAATTAAAACTTATATTTAAAGTATCAGAACTGAATTCTGCTTTTATTTTTTCATTACCTTCGCCAGAATTTGCACTATTGACTGAAAGCTGTACATTATCTTTGTTAATTACTAGTTTTACACCTTCTTTTCTATCTAGCGAAACACTTGCAACTCTTTCTATAGAGTTAATAAAATCCTTAGAAGATACAATTAAAGTTTTTTCATTTGTTGTAGGCACAACTTTTTTATAATCAGGAAATTTTCCATCAATTACTTTTGAGATTAATTTTATATTCCCAAGAATGAACTTAATTTTATTGTCACTTGTTTGCATTGTTAATTGATCACCACTTTCCGCTAAAAGAGAGCAAAGCTGGAACACCGTTTTTCTGGGTAAAATTAAAGAGGTAAAATCTGATGATTTTTCAATTTCTGTACTGCTCGAAGATAATCTGTGGCTATCGGTGGCAACGCCTGTGAGAAAGTTTCTTCCTTGTGCTTCTGTTAGATGAAGAAATACCCCATTTAAATAGTGTCTAGTATCATCGTTTGAAATTGAAATTTTAGTCTTATTTAAGAGTTTTAAAAACCTGCTATTATTTAAAGATATCTCTTTTCCTTCAAATTCATCAGCAAATGATGGGAAGTTATCTGTTGGTAGGCATAGAAGGTTAAAATCTGCATTTTCGCTTTTTAAGCTCAATTTATTTTCTGATTTTAATTCAAATTTTAATTCTGAGTTAGAAGAAATTTTTCTTAATATGTCATAGAGTATTGCTGCAGAAGTTGTAGTGCTTCCATCTTTTAATGTTTTAACTTCACTAATCTCGTCATAAAAAATAATATCAAGATCAGTTGCTACAATTGATAGTTTGTTGTCTTTAAGTTGTAACAAAACATTAGAGAGTATTGGCAGAGTATTTTTTTTTTCAACAACTCCCTGAACAAAATTTAATGATTTTAATAAAATATCTCTTTTAACAACAAATTGCATTTATCTACTGTTCTAATAATAACCTTTTGATCTGGCTAATATTTCTTTTCATCTCATCATCTTGTTCGGATAGTCTTGTGATAGTTTTTACAGCGTGTATGACAGTTGTATGATCTCGATTGGCAAATCTTCTACCTATTTCAGGTAAAGATCTTGTTGTCATTTTTTTTGCTATATACATTGCTATTTGTCTTGGCCTAGCAAGTGGTCTGGACCTTCTTTGTGAAAGCATTTCACTAAGAGCAATGTTGAAATAATTCGAGACAACGTTTTGTATTTTATCAACTGTTATAACTCGTATTTGACTAAAAACATCTTTCAAAATATTTTTACAGTCTCCAATAGTTAGATCTTTGTTATGTACTCTACTAAATGCTATAACTCTATTAAGAACACCTATAAGTTCTCTAATGTTTGTTTTGCTCTCACAAGCTATATAATTAATGACTTCATCGCTTAAGATTATGTTTTCTTTAAACTGATGTTGTATTTCCTCAATTTTCTTTTTGATGATTTTTATTTTTAACTCTAAATCTGGTGTATCAATATCAACTACTAATCCGCCAGCCAACCTAGATTTGATTCTGTCTTGTACTCTGTCTAGTTTCATTGGAGGGCGATCAGCTGAAATTACAATTTGTGAACCTTTGTCTATAAGGCTATTAAAAGTATGAAAAAACTCTTCTTGTAAGCTTTCTTTTCCACTTATAAATTGAATATCATCTATTATAAAAACTGATGATTTTCTGAAAAAATCTTTAAAATTTACCATATCATTTTTTTTTATAGATTTAATGAAGTGATACATAAATCTTTCTGCAGAAATGAACATTACATTATTATTGTCTTGAAGTTCTAAACCTATAGCATTTAAAAGATGCGTTTTACCTAGTCCTACACCCCCACATAAATACAATGGATTATAACGAGAAATATGCTCACAAACCTTTTTGGAATATGATAATGCAATTTCATTACTTTTACCCTGTATAAAACTATCAAAACTTAAATTTGGATTTAATCTATTGTAATTTAAAATTGAGTCCTTGATTTCAGTTACTTTATTAAGACCGTTAATTTTAATAAATTCCTGATTTTGCTTGTTTTCTTCAATAATTTTGAATTCAATTCTGTTTAAACTAAGTTTAAAACTTTTTACTTGCTCTAAAATTTTGTCTAAGTAACGTGAAACGATCCAATCTCTAAAAAACCTTGTTGGCACGCCAAGCACTAAATAATCATTAAATTCTCTAACTAAAGAAATTTTTTGAAGCCAACTATTATATATTTCACTTCCAAAAGTTTTTTTGAATGCACTTTGAATTTCTTCCCAATTTATAGTTTTTTCTTCCTCAGAAGTAAAAGCGTTTTGTTTTTTTGAAATATTATTTTCCATGTAGAAATTTAGTAAGGAATTTCTATAAACGCTCTTTTAAAAAAATTTGCAACAAGTATTTATATAAAAAAAAAAAAAAAAAAATTATGAT
>Ga0233438_10005564_pt1 | contig 10537 bp, 5 predicted proteins | sample SI_123_September_FD_182720 | JGI IMG/M metagenome (GOLD analysis project Ga0233438, IMG submission 182720) | Seawater microbial communities from Saanich Inlet, British Columbia, Canada - SI_123_September2016_10_MG | ecosystem: Environmental > Aquatic > Marine > Inlet | place: Canada: British... | reverse complement strand
CGGGCCATAGCCGCTAAAAGGAGGCTTGATAGAGGCGTAAGCGGTCAGATTAACAAAGCAGCCTTAAGCGACTCTCTCGGGGCGTATTTGGACCGTTATGAAGCAGAAATATCGTTCTTCAAAGCATGTCACAATGTGGAGCGATACATTATCGGCAAGTGGAAGCGGCATGGGCTTGCGAGGCTTCCGATTGGGGCTATTACGACCAATCGACTAATGCCGATTCTCAATGACTACAGACAGCGATACAAGCCAGAAACAATCCGAAAGGATTTTGGGTTGCTACGCCACATGTTCAATATCGCAATAGAGCAATGGGGTGTTCCGCTACAAGGCAATCCTGTTCAGAAGTTGCGTTTGCCATCAACGGTTCAACACGCTGTTCGCCGCCTGCCGCACGGCGCATGGGACGCCTTCGAGGCTGCTTACCCGATAGACGAACGACCAATGGTATTTTGGATGGCTGTTGTGGCTCTTGAGACAGCATTGCGACGAAGTGAGTTATTAAGGCTCGAATGGGATGATGTGGATCGTTTGCGGTCGCTAATTACTGTTCGGCAGGGCAAAAATGGGCATGGCCGTTTTGTGCCGATTACACCGACATGCATGGAGGCTCTAGATTACCTCGAAGGGCAGGATGCGCGCGTCTTCGGCATGACACCCAGCGGGGTAGCGAATGCTTGGATTGCGATACGCGTTAGGGCTGGCTATCCTGATGTGCGCTTCCATGACTTGCGACATGAGGCGATTAGCCGGCTATTTGAGAAGGGTCTGACGGTCCCGGAGGTGGCAGCCATTAGTGGGCACAGAACCCCTAGTCAGCTGTTCCGTTACGCGCATGCGGATATGCAGCAGATACTCGCAAAAATAGGCGGTGACACCCCTTGAAATAGTTTTATGGCAATACCATGTATATCCTAAGTGCATGTTTTTATTAAGTTATAAAAGTTCCAGTAATGGTAGTAGATAGCCCCTATACGACTAGCCCTTGCAAGGGTGATGTGTCTCAGTCCGACCTTGATCAAGCGAGGTCCTATAACCCCAGCTTATCAATAATGAACCATCTTCCAATTGATATCATCAATCGTGTACTTGAACAGATTGGTAAGCAATATCGCGCAAGTAAGGCCTATCGGCACAACCTAACAGCCTTGCTATCAGAACTATTATCCAGAAAAGACGAAGAAACCGATAGGTATCTCTCTATTGCCATGTCTAGGAAAAGCTACCGCAAGCATTCTCGTTACAATGCCGTTGGCTATTCCGCCACTGCAATCACCGTTGTGAAAGATCTGGAACGTCATGGTCTCATCGAACTCGTAACAGGCTTTCTGGATCGCCAGTCAGGTAAAAGCAGAAGGACACGCATTCGCGCAACAAAACCGTTAATTGACCTTATCGGTTCTGATTGCTCATCGATCTTAGCCCATATCCCCTATGAACGATCCTTCGAACCGATTGAGCTTCGTAATGACAAAACGCGTATAGAGTATGATGAGGAACCCGAATGGGTAGCTAACAGCCGAGAACTGCTTCACGAATACAATGAGCTTTTGAACCGATCATTGATCGATATTCCTGACCTTGAGGAACCAAAGTTCCATAACCTCAGAAAAGGAAAACGCGTAAGACATACCATCACCAATCGGCCAGCCAATGTGCATCGAATCTTTGCGAGAGGAAGTTGGGACTGTGGAGGTCGGTTCTATGGTGGCTTTTGGCAAACAATGCCCAACCGGACAAAATATGACCCTGACACAGATGAGCCGTTAACTGATCTGAGGCGGTCTCGTCTGTTCATTAATGACGAGCCATGTATCGAAAGAGATTACTCGGCTCTCCATCTGATCCTTCTCTATGCAAAACAGGGCATTGATTATTGGACAGAATATAAAGGGGATCCCTATGAGGTGCCGAACCCGGTCTATCCTGATGAAAACAGAACCTTAGGTAAGCTCATGACGCTTCTGGCGATTAATGCTGCCAGCCGTCAGAGCACGTTCTCAGCCGTTAACAATGAGCTGAGAGACATAAACCTCCCACCACTCAAATATGATCAGTTCAATGCGCATTTTGATCAGCTTATGGCAAAGCATGAGCCAATCGCCGACAGCTTCTTTGCTGATGAAGGTATCAAGTTACAGTTTATCGATAGCCAAATTGCCGAGATCGTCATCCGTGAGTTCACACGTCAGAACAAAGTAGTCTTGTCCTTACACGATGGCTTCGTCACCCAAGAAGAAAATGAACAGCTACTTAACGAAATGATGGATAGAGCCTTCCAACAAGTGACAGGCTTGCCTAACGCAAAGCACAAATCTGAATGGATAACTGTCAACGAGAAATTAAACCGAGCAACAGACCTTATGCGACATGATCGGTATCACGGGTTGCAGGAAATCAAATCGTTGGGAGTGAAACGTTCGGGGCGATACGAAAACCGTCTTGCTCACTGGAAAAATACGCACTTTGAAAAGTCTCACTTTTGAAATAGAGCTGGTGACTAATTGAACTTTGGGAATGACTTAACCCCCAGTGATTGGTATATTTATTACATGAAATTTCTTCGTTTCTTCGTTTGTATTGTATTTTTAGTTTCCAGCGTTCTGCCTTTCACGGCTCGCGCGCAATCGTCTGAAAATATAGTGCTGCTGCCCTTGCTAGTTCCGCCTAGCTTGCAGAGCAAGCGTGATATTTACGCGGCTGCAATCCAAAACGCGCTGAGAGAGAAGTTCAACGTCTTTTATGGCCCCCAAGTCGAGGAAGCCTTGCGTCGTGAGATGGCAAAGAAAGATTGCTCGGCTGAATCTTGTGTTCACAACATTGCGGTCGAATTCAATGGTGAAATCGTCGTTGATGCAGTTATTGATCAACTTGGATCAAGCTATGTGCTTTCAATTAAGTTTAATAATGTAATCACCGGCGAGCTAGAGGAAGGCATTCTGAGCACCTGCGACGATTGCTCAGAAAATGCTCTTTTTAAGTTTGTTCAACAACAAGCTTTGTCGGCTGATCTTAATCCAGAGAGTGGCCTTACGGCTCTGCTCGACAAAACTGAACAAGGCCGAAAGCCGGCAGAGGAACAAGGCAAGCTTAATGATCTAGCCCGCACCTTTGAAAAATCAGAAAATCCAGAACCACAGCCCGAGCCCCAAAAAGAAGAAATCATTGTAGTTCCCCAGCAATCGGCTAAGCGAAAGGCACCATCCGCTGATTTTGCAAGAGAAAAAGAGGGGCTGAGTTGGTGGGTTTACGGGCTCCCGCTACTTGCGCTTGGCGGCGGCGGCGGCGGCGGCGGTGGCGGTGGCGACACTTCCGTAGGTTCTGCACCGACACCGACCCCGACACCGACACCAGACCCGACACCAGACCCGTTGCCGCAAATTGAAGGCGATGTAGTAAAGGGTCCGCTGCGCGGAGCCACCGTATTCCTAGATTATAATGATAATGGAGCCCTAGACACTGGTGAGCCCTTCACTTTGACTGACAATAATGGCAGCTACAGCTTCCAAGTTGAAAACGCCAACGCAGCTATTGTTGTCGTTACAGATGAGAATACCGTCGACACATCTTCCGGTGAGGTAATGTCTGGCCTTGTCTTGAAGGCACCACAAGGCTCGACAGTAATCACGCCTGTCACAACACTCTTTGCTGACGGTGACATGACTGAGGCGGAGGTGAAGGCTTCGCTGGGCATTGCGGCTGAAGTTGATATTAAGTCTTTCAATCCGTTCAAAGCAGAATCTGGGTCTCAAGTTGCGGTTAAGCTCGAAAAACTGGCCCTACAAATCGTCAGTTCAGCCAATGCAATTGCGAAGGTTGCCCAAGATGAAGGTGTTGATCAATTTGAGGCAAGTAAGCGAGCTTTTGCGTCTATCATCGAGAGTATCGAAGAGAAGTCCGATAATGGTGAGCAGTTTGATTTCACGGTGCAAGATGACCTTACAAAAATACGGGAGAAGGCGGAAAGCGAGCTTAGTGCGCTAATTACTTTCGATGCTGACAAGCGCACAGCTCTTCGCGGCGCTATGGAGACGGCAAAATCAACGATCGAAACAATCGAAAATTTGACGGCCTTAGACGATGAGGCTTCTCAAAATATTTTCCGAAGTGCGGCAAGAATCAAGGGCGAAATCGATAACAGAAAATCAACAGATAGCGATAATGACGGGATTCCCGACTTTATAGACTTTGATCGGGATAATGACGGCGTAGAAGATTTCGCGGATTTGTTTCCTGAAGATGGGTCTGAATCCTCTGATTTAGATGGCGATGGGGTTGGTGATAATTCTGACCCTGATCGCGATGGTGATGGCGTTGCAAACGGCAGTGACGTCTTTCCGGACGATTCTGCCGAGACAGCAGATTTAGATGGCGACGGCACTGGAGATAAAGCTGACCTTGATCGCGACGGTGATGGCGTTGCGAATAATCAAGACCTCTTGCCTGATGACGGATCTGAGACTGCAGACTCTGACGGTGATGGTGTCGGAGATAATGCTGATGCATTTCCCAATAATCGGTTTGAGTGGAGGGATGTTGACGGTGACGGTGTCGGTGATAATCGCGACTTATTCGTGGGCAATCCGAATGAATGGTCAGATAAAGACAGCGACGGTAATGGAGATAATAGTGACGACGCTTATAATGCTGCTTACTGGTTCGCGTTTTTAGAGCCCAATAGTGAAGACCGGTTCATTGTTCTATCTGAGTCAGGGAGATTAGCGATGAGTGCAGAAAATAATGAACACCTCCCATATATCAATGAGCAGGGTTTGAACGTGAAGCTATCGACGAAGGATAGCAATGGATTTATCGATGGTGAAGAAACCTTAGCGCTCTACAAATTCCAACCATTTGATTTTTTTGGGCTGGGTGATAGTTACTTTTCTGCGAGAGCATCCGATAACGCATTTTTTTACGCTAAACTCGGCAATGATCCCACCTATTTTGGCGAAATTATTTATTTGGACGGGCGCCTAACGGATGACGACGGAAATGTACTTAATGCTCAACCCGAGACCATTGTCGGGTCCCCCAGCATGCGATCCATGAGTTATGGTGTTCTAAAATATGATCATGCCGAAATACACGAAAATGCTTTTGGCACTGTATCCTTAGCTCAATATTCTGGTGATGGAACTAGATCCGATGCATTTTTAGGATCCAGAGGGCTTGTAAATTTTAAAGGTAATTCAGTGGGCTTGGCTCAAGGTATGGGGGAAGATGAATATTTTACGACTAGCGATGTAGATATATATTTGGATTTCCCAGAGCAAGAATTCCTTCTGATATCCTCAAACACAAAATATAGCGACACTGTCGGGTCGTTGATAGGTTCGGATCTAAGCGACTTTGATTTCAGCGTAGAAGGCACAGTTTCGGATAATGGATATCTTGAAGATAACCCAAGCACACTAAGCGCGTCCAGAAACTGGGCCATTGAACTCAGAGGTAGGTTATACTCCATATCTGGCGATCAAGCTGGTGGGGCTTGGTTTGTTAAAAACAATAACCCGGCCGTCGAGGATGAATATGTAGCCGCATTTGGCGCGTACAATTCCTCATCAGTTCCCAGACAAGCAGCACACACTTCAGAACGATCTGATGATGGTCTTTATGCAGTTAATAGCAGATTTTTTAATGGATCAGCTGAAGATCAGATACTTCGCATAGCTGGTGAAACCCAAATTAAACTCGGAGGCCAATTGTTTTCGTTAGAAGATGAAGCTGTTTTCAATGCATTTGATACCAATCAAAATGACTTGATTGACTTTAATTGGTCAGGGGCACCAAATCTGAAGCGATTTGTCTCGAATAGATACTCTGAGAACCCCGAGATTGCGTTGGGTCATATAATCAATGAAGAAGACGAGATAATGACTTCACTTGATTATTTCAGTTTTGGCGTTGTTCGATATGACGGTAAATTTTCAGACAGCGCAGCCAATAATGTGGATGTGAGAAAGACAATCGCTTTTGCAGATGGCTCTTTGACGCCTTATCCGGCGGTGAGAAATAGGGGTGTTAATTTTACTGGCAGTTCCGTCGGTGTGTTTATGGGTGATTACCTTCCTAATGGGCAGGATTTTTATTACACAAAGTCTGAAGTGAGGCTTTTTGCTAATTTCCCCAACAATGAATTTAACCTGAATTCTAGGCAAACTCAGGGCAGCAATTGTATTTCGGGGTGTGGCTTTGCTCCATTTAATATGCCTGATTTTAATGCAATGGGTCACATAGATAATGCGGGTAATTTTACGGTCACTCATTTGCATCCGGACTCACAAATTAAAAATACCGCCTCCGAATTGCCCGCATCTTACTTTTTTTCTATTAATCCTTACGGAGAAAATTTGGATGTAATGGGCGGAACTTGGCATTTTCAATCAATGAACCAGAACCACCATATTTTCGCCGGAGATGACAGGGTCAGAGCAGGAGCTCAGTATGAATACATTGCTGCTTTTGGTGTCTTTGAAGACTGAGCAGTGGAAATTATTCTTTGTCAGGCCGCTTGTAATTAGCCTGCTTTTCTGTTGTCCGGCAACTGCCAAAAATTTTTATGTCGAACCCATCCGATTATTTCAACTCTCACAATATCTAATTGCAATCGACCGATATGTTGAGGCAGAGGAAGCACTGTTGGCAATGCGGGGTAGACACAAAACAGATCGCGTAAACTATGAACTTGCGCGGGTTTATTACTTACAGGGAAGACACAAAGAGGCTGATGAATTGCTCAATCAGCTAATTGCGAATAGCTGGCGCGACCCTCAGCTAGTAAGCTTGTTCAAGGCTACGAGAGAAAGATACGCCCTCTGGAAACCTGACTGGTCGTATGGGTATCAGACCTTGCAAACTCGCAATCCAAATAAGCGGGCGAAGTCCGGCACCTATAATCTATTCGGGTGGGAGTTGAATTATGAAAATCCAGAGGACGATGATTATTTTGGCTTCGTCCATAATGTCGGGGTTAGCATGCGCTTACCGAATAGAAGCCTGCTAACAGGCGGTTATCGTCTGACTGACTACGAGCAGAGTTTTGCAGATCGGCAATACACGCACCTCAAACTCGAAACCAGCTATTGGGGCCACTTAAAGCCATCACCCTTCATCAAGCTCGAAGGTAATTGGCAAGAAGGTTATGACGATCAAATTATCTCTCTGGGCGTGAAACAACGTTTTAGAGAAACTTGGGGCGGTATCGATGTTGAATTCAGTGCTGGTGACGTTAAGGCGCGTCAGAGCGACAACTCCAGCGGATATCGCTACATGTCAGAGATCACTTATCGACCGCATGCGAGGCGCATTGGGCAAAGTTATTTCGTCTACGCTCAAGATTTCGATTTGAACGGGGATCACCTTAAAAACCAAATCATAGGTGCGGGATTGTCCTATCAGCTGTCCTATGGACAATACTTTGGGTCATTCTCATCACGCTACTCTGAGCGAAAGTTTGAGAACATTGACCCCTTTTGGGGGGAGCTTCGCGAGGATGAGACCATTAACGCAGCAATCGAAATATGTCGGGCAACGGTAAGGCGGTTTTCTGTTTGTCTTCGATACGCGCATGAGGAAACAGAAAGCACGATTGACTTTTATGACAATGAAGGGCCGGACTACGGGCTTTATGTCAGGGGGGCTGTGTTTTAACAATCCCAAAGGGGTTGCATTCACACACCAGTACATTAATTTCCCATTTTATTGTTTTTTACGGAGATATTTCATGAGGGCTTTGTTTCGCTTTATCGTAGCTTTTGCATTCCTAATTTCCAGTGTTCTTCAAATGCCCGCGCAAGCTCAGCAATTGGAAAACATTGTTCTTCTGCCAATCGAAATATCGCCTGAATTCGCTGATCAGAAAAGGATTATAGGGGCAGAGATTCAAAAGTCGCTTAGCCGAGAATTTAACGTTTTTTATGGTGGGGCAGTAGAAGAAGCTCTTGAGCAGGAATATAAAAAAGAAGACTGCACTGCCGAAAGCTGTGTCCAAAACGTCGCGATTTTGTTTAATGGAGAGCTTGTTGTTGATACGTCTTTGCAAGGCATCGGAGAAGATGTCTATTTAACAATGCGTTTTCTCAACGTCATAACCGGCGAACTGGAAGCAATCAAGAACGAGGTTTGTGAGGCATGCTCTCCCGCGGATGTCGTTAAATTTGTTGGTGCGGTCGCGAGCGATATCCAGCTAGAAAGCTCGGACGGTCTATCCGCATTATTGGCACAACAAACAAATGACGATAACGAGAAAGAGACGACTTCGACAAAAGCGGTTAAAGGCCCCTCTTACTGGAAGTGGGGGCTTGGAGCTCTTGTTCTCGCTGCTGGCGGCGGAGGCGGAGGCGGAGGAGAATCAACTCCAGCCTCAGAAGCGAACCCGGTTGACACCCCGTGGTTGGAAAGCGTTCAAACTTATTCAGACAATCGGTCATTTGTTAGCAATGAACGAAAGCGGACCCGACTGGAAGGGTCGAATTCGTATGAATATTTTTCGGCTGGAACAGGAGCTAATATAGGCATCAGCACAAGAAATGGTGTTGCGTTTAGAGATTTTACTTATTCCGGCTTTAATTCCGGCTCGTCGTTTGGTTTAGAAATACAAAATGATGGCGATCCATCCGGCACGGCGCATGAACTCCTATCATTTGATAGGCGGATGGGGACTGGCGAAATTATTTTTGATGATAATTATGATGCTATGGGCTTCCCAGAATTTAATCGAGTACGCCTTTATCAGGGCACTTTCGGCCATGACCGCGCACGATACATTCCGGAAATGGTATTAGGTAACAAAGTCGGTTTGTTTCTTGGCGGGCTTTCCTCAAGACACCATCTGTATGCAATGCTTGTAGTAAAAGAAATGCCTATTGCCAGCGAGTTACAGGGTTCGGGAACATTGGGACCTAATGAATATCAAGTCGAGCATCACATATCTGGCAACCTGACAAATAATATGATTAATACTGGAACATATTCTTTCAGTGGGGAGTCGATTGGATTTATGGCGCAAACACTAAATGGTGGAGATGGGAACGTGAAATATACTGTATCAGATATTTCGTTGACTAAAAATTTTGGTAGTGAAGAAGCACCTACTCTGGTCAGCTCTAACACCCGTTACATTTCGAATATAGACCAAGTCTGGGATTTTCATAATGGAGGGGGAGGTTCATTACCACCCCCAACATATGAAGATATTTCTGAGTTAGACTTCAGACATTCGAGCGATGGCTTTCAGTGGACCCAAACCACTCCTAGATTAGGGGTTGGAGTGAGTGGCGGTGAAGTAACAGCAAGTGTTGATAATGCCACTGAAGCTTTCTTTGCTATGGGTACAGAAGCAGCCGGAATAAGGAGGATAATAAGCAATAATGACTCTGGCAAATTCGTTTACCAATTAGGTTTTGGAGGAGAACGAGATTAGTGAACATCTGAATTCTCGATCTCAATTGCTCTTAGCTTTTAGCCCTCAGTTTCTGGTGGAATTAAAAACCCATTGGCACCCCAACACGTTATATTTGCTCGGGCTTCTCGGTTAGAGGGAGATTGCCTAAAGAGCCGTCATTCTCGCCAATTGTGTGCACAAAACCTCTTGACTCATAACCTTTTTTTGTAATTTGAATTCTAATTTTCCCGCCAACTGGAGCATGGAATCCCAATGGGATCGTGCCCCGGCAGTTTCCATTTTTACGAACCCTTGCTCTCGTGGGTGTAGTACCAATGTCTAAAACCTCGAGGTCGGGTTTTTGGGCGAGCGAATAATTGGCTGTGCTTTTTGAACCGTCGCATTGACCTTAAAAGCTCTCGACACAACTTGCTTTCTTATCAAGGTGCTCGAGGATAGGTTCGAGAAAACCGACCCCTTCTGGGCAAAGCTTAGAGAGGACGAAATGATAAATGCGTCCGTTGAGGTATGCCGGGCAACCACGAGACGGTTTTCTGTTTGCCTTCGACACGCGCATGAGGAAACAGAAAGCACGATCGACTTTTATGACAATGAGGGCCCTGACTATGGCCTTGATGTCAGGGGTGCCGTGTTTTAGAAGCATCGTCCCATCTCCGCGGATCTATGGGGATCCGCTCCGCTGGTCCTCTGCGTACTCGTAACCGTTAGCCATTACCTGCCATAAAACCCAATTGTCACCAATCGATGTTGGCCTGATATGTCCCTATACGGGGTACCCGGGGTGGCCCATGCGTCCCCCGGATGCAAATATTGGGGTCCACATTGGGTCCACTATGGGTCCAGTTGGTGTTAATTTTCGGCAATTTTAGGCTTTTGGGGCTCTTTTCGTTGGCAGCCAAATCAAGCATGTGCTAGCGTAGAAAAACTCGAGAGAACAATTGCTTACGTGCTTACGTGGCTGGTCAAAAAGGCTAGTAAAACGCTGGGTCTTGGAGTGTAAGCTCCCTTAGCAGGGGAGCGCCTTCAGCCACTCGGCCACCTCTCCACCGCCGTTGATAGCGAAGGGCAACGAGCTTTTCAAGCGGAATTAGGCGATGGCCCGTATGTTTATTTTTTTCCCGGGTCCAC
>Ga0233438_10005552_pt1 | contig 10553 bp, 8 predicted proteins | sample SI_123_September_FD_182720 | JGI IMG/M metagenome (GOLD analysis project Ga0233438, IMG submission 182720) | Seawater microbial communities from Saanich Inlet, British Columbia, Canada - SI_123_September2016_10_MG | ecosystem: Environmental > Aquatic > Marine > Inlet | place: Canada: British... | reverse complement strand
CTTGTCCGCCACCCGTTTCATAATGTCCATCAACAAGGAATTGTGATCTACAGCCAAATTCGCTTCTTCATAAATGGGCGCCAATTCAAATTGACTCGGTGCCACATCGTTATGCCGGGTCTTAACAGGAATCCCTAAAAGCCAGCATTCGTGTTCCAACTCTTGCATAAATCCCAATACGCGTGTAGGTATGGAGCCAAAATAATGGTCGTCCAATTGCTGTCCCTTGGAAGACTCATGTCCCATTAGGGTTCTTCCAGTAAGGATCAAATCCGGACGGGAAGCCGCACGGTCTTTATCAATCAGGAAATATTCTTGTTCCCATCCCAATGTAGCCATTACACGGGTAGTGTTTTTATCAAAATAACGACACACACTCGTTGCTGCTTTGTCTAAAGCATGAATGGATTTTAATAAAGGTGTTTTGAAATCCAGGGCTTCGCCAGTGTAAGAAACAAAAATGGTAGGAATGCATAGAGTGCTCCCATAAACAAAGGCGGGAGATGATGGATCCCAAGCAGTATAGCCTCGGGCTTCAAATGTGTTGCGAATCCCTCCATTGGGAAAACTGGAAGCATCGGGTTCTTGTTGTACTAATTGGTCACCGTCAAATTTAAGGATTGGTTCTCCTGTGTCAGCTCGATCAAAAAAAGCGTCGTGCTTTTCTGCCGTGGCCCCCGTGAGGGGTTGAAACCAGTGGGTGTAGTGTGTTGCGCCTTTGGATAAGGCCCAGTTTTTCATTGCTGCAGCAATCTGATCGGCCAAAATCCGATCGATTTTAGACCCTGAAATAATGGCTTCTGTTATTTTTGAAAAAGCCTCCTTATTTAAGTATTGCCGGAGTTCAGATTCATTAAAAACGTTCGTTCCAAATTGAAGCGCCGATGGTTCTTTTTCCATAGAATAATTGTTAAAAGAAAGATTCGAGTGCGCCTTCGGTTTTTTAAGACTGTTCATTAGGTATGAGATTTAAGGTTCCGCAAATATACCCTCAAAAGCGTCAGCAACGAATCGTAATTAGCACAAAAATACGCTGATTGATGAAAAAATAGGTATAAACCGTAAAAAAATCATTTTTTATCAATTTTACCCCAAAAAAAATAGGGTATTGTCAAAAGTTTATATATTGTTAATTAAATAACCCCCTCAAATCATAGGTGTGATTCAAAAAAATATATTTTTGGTAAAAACAAAAACTAGTACAAAATGAGCAAATCAAAACTCGAATACATTTGGCTGGACGGTTACACTCCTACAGCCAATTTGAGAAGTAAAACAAAGATCGTTGAAGACTTTAGCGGAAAACTAGCCGACGCCCCTTTGTGGTCGTTTGACGGTTCTTCTACACAACAAGCTGAAGGAGGTTCTTCTGACTGTTTGTTGAAACCCGTTGCTATTTACACCGATCCGGATCGTAAAGACGGATATTTGGTAATGACAGAAGTCTTGAACGCAGACGGAACAGCACACGAATCAAACGGACGTGCATTGATTGATGACGATGACAACGATTTTTGGTTTGGATTTGAACAAGAATACTTTCTATGGGATCCCGAAACCAATCTTCCTCTTGGCTTCCCAAAAGACCAAACCCCTCAAGGGCAATTCTACTGCTCCGCTGGTGCCAAGAATGCTTTTGGACGCGAAATGGTTGAAGAACATTTAGACCTTTGTCTCGAAGCAGGTATTAATGTTGAAGGAATTAATGCAGAAGTTGCTGCGGGACAGTGGGAATATCAGTGTTTTTCTAAAGGTGCTAAAGAAGCTGGAGACCAAATCTGGGTATCTCGCTACATACTTGAACGTTTAGGAGAAAAGTATGGATTAGCTATCAACTGGCATCCAAAACCGCTAGGCGCTACTGACTGGAATGGATCTGGAATGCATGCTAACTTCTCTAATACTACTTTGAGAACTTGTGGTTCTAAAGAAACTTATGAGAAAATATGCGAAGCTTTCCGACCTGTTGTGAAAGAGCACATCGATGTATATGGCGCTTATAATGACCAACGATTGACGGGTGACCACGAGACACAATCAATCGACGAATTTAGCTTTGGGGTTTCTGACCGTGGTGCTTCTATTCGTATTCCGATTATGACCGTTGAAAAAGGCTGGAAAGGATGGTTGGAAGACCGTCGTCCATCATCTAACGGGGATCCGTACAAAATTGCGGCGCGCATCATTAAAACAGTCAAGTCAGCCGACGTATAAGACTATATTTATTTAGGATTTGACTTGAAAGATCCTGTCCGAAAGGGCAGGATTTTTTTTATGCTTTAGATATTAGAGGCCAAAGAAAAAGGATGTAGAGCGATAGTAAAATAACACCGTCCAAACGCCCTAAACGCATCTTACGAGGCATAAAGACGAGAGGGAGAATCATCAACGAGATTGTAAGCATCCACCATATATCATTGGTAAGCATACCCGAATCACCTACTTCAATGGGCGTAACGATTGCAGTAAGTCCCATCACTGCCATCAAATTAAAAATATTTGAACCAATTAAATTACCAATAGAAATCGCTTTTTCTTTGTTAATCACGGCAATAATCGAAGCGGACAATTCAGGGATACTGGTTCCGATAGAAACCACTGTTATACTAATAACTCGCTCACTAACACCAAGATTATTAGCCAAAGCAACCGCCCCTTTGACAAGAGTTTCGGAGCCCAGCCACAAGCCAATACCTCCCAACAAAAGATATCTTAGGGTTGTTTGAGTGGGGAGTAATTCGTCATCTTCCGGTGCCTCATCAATAACCGCTTGCTTTTGAAAGCGAATAAGATAAATGATAAAACAAATCAGCAGCACAAAAAGGGTTAGCCCTTCCCATTGCTGAAGCGTTTGATCTCCATACAGAAAACCCATAAATAAAAAAGTGGCCAGCATCATCATTGGCCAATCGGTTGAATAAAAACTTTTGGTGACGTAAATCGGAGATATGATTACGGTAATAGCTAGGACAAATGCCAAATTGGCAATATTAGACCCCACAACATTCCCCAAAGCCAAATCTGGATGGCCTGACAGCGCAGATTGTAAACTCACAATTAATTCAGGCGCCGAAGTGGCAAAAGAAACAACGGTCATTCCCACAACAATTTTCGGAATGCGCATCTGTAAAGAAAGTGATACCGCTGCACGCATCAACCAATCCCCTCCTTTGATAAGGAGCAACAGTCCAATAATTATGGCTAGAAAGTTCATTTATTGTTTTGCTGTTGGCAAAGGTACTGTATATATCAAGAACTTCTTACAGGAAAACGATCCTTAAATCGCTCAAAATAATGGGATGAAAATTTATTCACTTGAAAAGAAAAGATGCTTTTTCAACGAAAAAAAATTGGTACATTTGCCGCTCAAAGGCCTCGTAGCATAACTGAATAGTGCACTTGATTACGGCTCAAGAGGTTGCAGGTTTGAATCCTGCCGAGGTCACAATTATAACAAGGGATTGCAGCAATGTAGTCCCTTTTTTATTTCTTCACTTGCACACTATTTGCACACAAGTCCTGTCAAAGAATAATAACCATTAGGATCATTTACAAAATCTCAATAGTTAATGCAATGTATATGTTTTGATGGAGATTATAAAATAATAGGCTTACATGTGCCGATGATCATAACTTTACGGTGAAGTTTTCAATTGATATTTAAATAATGCAATTCATGTCTTCACCACAACACTGTGGGGATTTAATTTTACCCTCACAGACTGGACATTTTGATATTTGAACACTTGTGTCATCATCAATAACTAAAATATCATCAATTAGTTGCACATCACATTTAGCACAAGAAGCATTTACTCCCATTCCACATTTATTGCATTTATATGTCATTTATTTTTTATATACGTTTAAGGCAAGATCTAAATCTACTCTTGATCTTAGGATATTCATTCTGTTTTTAAAATAATCTAATTGCTGGCTGTTACCATTTTCTTTAATTAGAAAAACAAATCTTCTAAATAGTCCATGAATAAAATTCGAATTACCATAAAATGGATTTAATTGATTAATGAAGCTACTTATAAAATTTTTCCATCCCAAACTTGATATTTTTTTATCAGACAAAATCTTTACAAATCTAACATCAAATATTTTTGCATTTCTTGATAAGGTAATATGATTTTCTTTAAACAAATTATCCTCTAAGAATTTCATAACCAATTTAACTATCATAGAATTTAGGTTTTCATTACTAGAAAAAATATATACTCCGGAGGTTGTGTTAAATACGAATAATTCTTCATTTATAAAATCCTCAATAAATTTTGACAAATTTTTAGATTGTGATCGACTTATAATTAAACCACTATTAAATTTGTTAGGAATTAATGCACAAACACATACCATGGTATAAAAATTAAATTAAGTCAAATCTATCTGCATTCATAATTTTATTCCATGCCTTAATAAAGTCTTTAATGAATTTATCATTATTATCATCCTGAGCATAAACTTCTGCTATAGCACGTAATTCAGAATTTGAACCAAAGACTAAGTCTATTCGTGAAGCAGTTCTTACTTTGGCTCCTGTTTTTTTATCATAGGCAACATATCGGTTATAATCTTTAGCCTCCCATTTTACATCCATAGACAATAGTATTTTAAACCAATTATTATCAAGCTTTCCGTGAGTCCATAATCCATCACCTGTGTAGGATATTCCCATTGCTCTCAAACCTCCAATCAAAACAGTAAGTTCAGAAGTTGTTAAATCTAATAATTGAGCTTTATCAAGAAGTATTTCCTCAGGGGTAATTGCAAATTCTTTTTCACAATAATTTCTGAATCCACAGGCTTTTGGCTTTAATAGTTCAAATGAATCGACATCTGTCATTTCTTGCATAGCATCGCCTCTTCCGGTTGTTGTATCTACTTTGTAACCACAAGCCATTTCTATACCAACAGAACCTCCAAGAATTATGACGTCAGCTATACTTACACCATGTTCTTCAGCAATTGTCTCATAAATACTCAAAATACCTTGAAGTTCTTTCGGATTATTAACTGCCCAGTCCTTTTGTGGTGATAAACGGATTCGTGATCCATTGGCACCTCCACGTTTATCTGAGGCACGATAAGTACTAGCACTAGCCCAAGCACACTCTACTAATTTAGCAATACCTAAACCAGTATTTTTTATTGATTCACGTACAGCACTTTCTTTTTCAACTGATATTTCTTTACCAACTGGGATAGGATCCTGCCAAATATAATCTGTATTTTTAAAATCTCCATTTAAGTAGTTAGTCTTGGGGCCCATGTCTCTATGCAATAGCTTAAACCATGCTTTTGCAAATTCTTCTTCAAACTCTTCGGGTTTGTTATAAAAGCTTTCACAAATTTTACGGTATTCTGGATCAACTTTTAAAGATATGTCTGCAGTTGTCATCATTGGAAGTACTTTCTTATTACTCCCATCAACTTCAGGAACCATATCTTCATCTGAACAATCAATAGGATGCCATTGCCATGCTCCTGCAGGACTTTTCTTACACTCCCACTCATATTTCAACAAAAGATTTAAGTAACCCATATCCCATTGTGTTGGGTTACTGGTCCATGGACCCTCAATCCCACTTGTGATTGTGTCAACACCTTTACCTAATCCATGACTATTATTCCATCCTAATCCCATTGACTCAATGGGAGATCCCTCAGGTTCAACACCGACAAAATCAGCATTTCCAGCACCATGTGCTTTACCAAAAGTATGACCTCCAGCAATTAATGCTACAGTTTCCTCATCATTCATTGCCATCCGTTTAAATGTTTCACGGACATCTTGAGCAGAAAGTACGGGATCAGGATTCCCATTGGGCCCTTCCGGGTTTACATAAATTAAACCCATTTGAACTGCTGCTAATGGATTTTCAAGTGACTGCCTTGTATCACCATATCTATCATCTCCAAGCCATTCATCCTCAGCCCCCCAATAAATATCCTTTTCAGGATGCCAAATATCTTCTCTTCCTAAAACAGTTCCATGGTTTGGCCCTCCCATGTCTTCAATCGCAACATTTCCAGCCAATACTAAAAGATCTGCCCATGAAAGTTTATTACCATATTTTTCTTTAATTGGCCAAAGTAATCTCCTCGCTTTGTCTAAGTTTCCATTATCTGGCCATGAATTTAATGGTGCAAATCTTTGAGCACCAGTGGAAGCACCGCCTCGTCCGTCACCATTCCTGTATGTGCCAGCCGCATGCCAAGTCATTCTGATGAAAAAAGGACCATAATGCCCATAATCTGCTGGCCACCACTCTTTACTGTCCTTAAAAACAGTCTTCAGGTCATTTTTTACTGAGTCTAGGTCTAGTTTTTTTACCTCCTCTTTGTATTCTATTTCAGCGATTGGGTTACTTTTTGAATCGTGTTGCCTTAGAATATCTAAGTTTAGATGTTTTGGCCACCAGTCTTTATTTTGTGTTCCAAGGTTTGGTTGTGTAACAGCTCCGTGAAATGGACATTTAGTTTCATTCATAATTCAATTGGTATATTTTTAAATAATATCTAAAAAAAATACTAATTTGATAATCATTATCAATAAATTATAACTATTAAACAATTATAATACCTTATGATCTATGTATTCATAATAATTTAAAACAAAAAAAATATTGAAAATTAATTCATTAAAAGAAGAAGTTGTGCTGCAACTTTGAATAATAGGGGGAGCAAAAAGGTTTACAGAAATGTAAATTTTTTTTTGTAGTATGAAGAAGTTTTGTTTTTTATCTTTTTTTATTCAAGAGTAAATTAAATCCATAAACTTGGTGGAGGATGGCTGCCATAAATGTCAATACAATTGACTTTTGAGCGATCACTTGTAGCATGAGATCCGATTCGCTATATATTTCTCCAGGACCAATCTGAGGGCCATAAAATATAATTCTCAAATAAATAAATAGCAAAATACAAAAGGCTACATATCCAAGTACATAGGTGTTGCTAAGTGAGTTAGAATGGTAAACCGCAAGACTATGAAGAATACAAAGAATGAAAAGAGTTAGAAAGGCATAATTTGCAAAAAATACATGCGCCTCAAAATGAAGATCGTGAGGTACAAATCCAACTCCAGCATATAAGAATCCTGCTAGTAACCCTACAGGCATGGTAATTTTGGAATAAAATATTGACTTTCTAGAGTCCGCAATAAGACCAAACACTTTTTTAAAATTAAAGTAAAATAGCATTAGTGTTGCCCCAACCAAAATCAAACTCCCATTAAATAAAAGCATGGACGGGGTGTTATCTTTTTGAATAATAGCTGGATTTATCTCGTCTGTATTCGTTTTTAAACTTCCTAATTCACTGAGAAAATTATGGGTAAAAGAGTAATAATCTGATTGATAGCCAATAATTTCTTTGTGAGATCCTGGGTGAATTAATGCAGCAATAACACAGCAAAAAAAGAATATTGTAATTGATATAATGGGAAGCCTAACTAGATAGAACCTTACTTTTTTCAAATGTAAATAATTTATAACAGCCTAAACTATTACAAATATTTTGTAATTCGTTGAAATTTGATATGTTTATAGTGGTGTGATTTAATTAACAAAAAATTTTAGCGCTGCTGCAACCTTGAATAATAGGGGGAGCTAGCCTAACCGCTACACTACACAAGACCTAACAAGCAATCAAAGCCCTTCACAAGCGTGAGGGGTTTTTTCTTCTTGCACACTATTTGCACACAAGTCCTGTCAAAGAATAATAACCATTAGGATCATTTACAAAATCTCAATAGTTAATGCAATGTATATGTTTTGATGGAGAATATAAAATAATGGGGTTACATGTGCCGCTGATCCCTAAGCCTTGGGGCGCGGAAAAGCGGCACACCATCTTTTTTAATCTAATCTGCCATTATCACAAAATCACTATTATCCTCTTCAATAACTCCATCCTACCCCCCCTCAAATCTTCCATAAACCCCTAACAAACACCCCCTAATTTTGTCCTAGAGGAATCCAGGTTATCTTACTTATAGCAAAGGAATAGAGTTGGTTTAGATTATCTCCAATAGCGTAAAAGAAAAACCCTCCACTTGGGAGGGTTAAATTAACTTGCTTGTAAATTAGTTTCTCTTCATTTCATACAGGCTCAAAGTCTTTAGCAAAGTATTTCTCATAATCTATAAAGGAAGGCATTCCTGCATCCTCAAAAGCTCTAGAATAGTCACATTTGCCTAAGCATTTACAAGGATAACCATTAGGATATAGTGGGACAGGAATTATACAATCTAAGTAGAATAAAAAACCAAAAAATACAGCACAAAAACTGCATAAAACAGCACCCCTCCCATAAAATAAAATGGTTTTCTAAATAGGGATCATTGCCTTGTACCAACAAATTTTTGCCCGGAAATTGAAACAGTATTAAAATCATTAGAAAATCTGTATACATATGAAGTAGTTCCACCTTCACCACACAGATTCATAATAGCATAGAATTGCGTAATATTTTCATAGTTTCGCCCATACTTGACATTACTCCAAAAACCAGTCACTGTCTGGTCAATATTTGTACACCAAGAGTCAAACATACCATAAGGATGCATATTCCCTTCAGAAATTCTTAATGTTCCATTTTCATTAAATACTGCTAAAAATAATCCTTGCTGAGATTGCCAAACACCAATTATAGGATCAATTGGTATTTGACCGACAGATTCAATATCTCCGTCTTCATCCAATGAACAGCTCATCATTATTGACCCTAAAAAAATAATAGTAGTTTCTTCATTGATTTAAGTAATTTAGGTTTCTGCCACTTCTGTATTTTCTACAATCCAAACAACTACTGCTATAACCAAAATTATAATTGCCAACCAGTAAAACAACCCTAACTTCCTATTAATCGATTCAAGGTTAGTATTTATCTATTCAAATAGCTTTGTATCATATTCGCCTTTAAAAATTTTTTCATTTTCATAAGATATAGAGATTGGGTTATATATCCAATTGCTCCCCCCTTGTTCCAATACAAAACTCTTTTTCTAAAACCCCTGCATCAATATTTAAATTAGGAATGGATTATAAGCTTTTGGATTTGATACTGGATATAAATGATGGATCTTGGGTGATTTGGTTACACGGATAAGGGCTCGAACATTGACCAAGTAAAAGTTATCCTTGAGAAATGCCTCAAGAAAAATAAATACTTTAAAGTTTGGAATATGAAATGGAAGGGTTCAGGCTTAATGCCTCTTGATTTGTATGATGGTAAAGGAGCATATTACAGGTATAAGGAATAGATAAATTACTAGTTAATCATTTATGATTTTAGGTGCAAAATCAGGAAACTATCCGAATAAGACTTAGCCAAAAATGTAGTTATATTCTTTGAGATTTAATATTTAATTTTTACTTTGCAATTAACAAGTACGCATAACCATAAACCAACTTAATTTATTTTAAAACCGCTGATTTTTGTTGGCGGTTTTTTTGTAACTAAACATCTCTTTACCAATCTTTGATAAACTGATACTAAATATATCTTGAATGTCTCTCTAGGTTTAATGTATAATGCTCTTGTTTGGTAGCATGTATGAGTATTTATAAAATACTCATACAAAAAAAAGCCCTTGAAACATCAGCATTTATAGTTTGTAGAATTTAATAAATGACATGATTTAAATTTTTAGTCTTTTTGGCTTCTGTTAGAATTAAAAACCGAAGGTCTTTTTCCTAAACTCTTTGTAGTTCTCTTTAAATTGCTCAATAACTTTTTCTCTGGGGAGCTCTTCACTTAATTTCTTCCATATTTTTGTGTTTTCAGAAAATGTGAAATTTACATTTTGAAGAGTCCAATATTGAAGTTGATATATAATGTCATATAATTCAACACCTCGATCAGTTAGGTAATACTCTTTAATTTTTTTGTTTTTGCTATTCAATCTAAAATCGATGATATTCTGTGATCTAAGTTTTTTGAGACGATCAGTTAGTATATTGGAGGCAATCTTTTCATCTGAATCATACATAAATTGAGAAAATGTAAATCGTTTTCTAAATAAGTCACGGATGATGACCAAAATCCATTTATCCCCTAAATAATCAACAGATACCTTACAGGCACAAGTAGGCGATTTATCAAAGTACTGAATTTTATCAACGGATTTAGTAGACATAACACTTCTAATTTTTCAGGGAATTTTTAAAAAAAATGATCGGCTTTATAATTTTAAATGTATAATAAAAAACCAATTTATTTCAAAATGCGATAAACACTTTTCTCAAACAGCATCCAGAGAATCTCAGGATAAAGAAATGATAAATGAGGTTAAGAGAGGATTTAGATTGTCTCCAATAGAGTAAAAGAAAAACCCTACTATTGGGAGGGTTAAAAGTGATCTAAAATTTCCCCAAAGACCATCCAATAGCTGCACCCTGAAAAGCACCTAAAGTAGATGAAATAAATATGTCAGTGAGCACGAATTCAATTGAAACAATATTAGCAACTCCCATAAACTGAAAACCAAAAAAAGTAAAGATTAACGCACCAAACCACACACCAGTTACAGCTCCTTTTTT
>Ga0233438_10005551_pt1 | contig 10554 bp, 10 predicted proteins | sample SI_123_September_FD_182720 | JGI IMG/M metagenome (GOLD analysis project Ga0233438, IMG submission 182720) | Seawater microbial communities from Saanich Inlet, British Columbia, Canada - SI_123_September2016_10_MG | ecosystem: Environmental > Aquatic > Marine > Inlet | place: Canada: British... | reverse complement strand
TGTTGAATGTACATTAATCAACAATGATCAACATCCGCTTGACACAATCAGAGGGCAATGGGCTATTGTGATATTGAAGAAGCATTCAAAGTACAAAAGAGCCCTCCAAATCGTGGGAATCCCAAGAGAATATTACGGAGAAAGGTCTAACTAAAGGTGCTTGGAATGAAAATTATGAACACAGTCTACGGTTTTGCTGGCCATTCAGTCGTCCCTACATTGGCTTTAATCCATTCAAATGTCGCACGTCGATACGTGATCATGTTTACCAAGGAGTTGTCAGAAAATAAATCTCAATTTAGTGATTACATTCAAAAGAAGACTTGGGATATTGATGCGCCAGAAATCGTCCTATGTGAAATAGACAGTGTTGGGGATTTTGTCTCAAATTATAATCACATAAAGGAGATTGTTGATTCTGAACAGGAGTATGCTATCTTCTTGCAAAACGGAGCTAAACATCTAGTCTTGGCACTTATGTTACAGAATCAGCAAGCACAGAGAATCTATCTTGAAGAGCCACTCAATTTACAGATATTCAATCGTCTAACATTAGAATCTGAACAAACAGTTGAACTCTCACCAGTTGAAGTTCTAAAAGCACGCAGTTTCAATATCAATGACGAACTGTTGCAAGGTTTTGAGATCAGATTTGATGAAAGAGGCCGATTAGTATTTACAAAATCTGTCATTGAATTGACGGAATCTGATGTGAGTCAGATGGTTAAATTAATTGGAAAATTCGGGCGAAATGGTGCAGTGTACAACATACACTACAAAATTGCATCTTCAAGAATCCGGAACACATTACCACCTAATGTTCATTGTACAAAGGAGGAAGAGGAATGAATAAACATCTATTTTGTATTTTAAATGCGAATGACCCAACTCCAACAGCCTACGCCATACGTAGTTCCTCATATGACAAAGTTACAGTTTTCATCTTGGGTAAAGATCGATTTAATGAACGACAATCAAGGGCGTTGTATCGATTTAAAAAGTGGTTATCAGGTTCTGCAAAGGGCTCTGAAACTTGGCCAAAGGGTCTGTGGAGTAACTCATGGGATTGGGCCAAACCCCAATCCGAAATTAATCTTGTAGAAGTGGACGTATTGTCTGAAGAAATGTTTGACGCAGAGAAGGATTCGACTATTGTAATAGATCTAAAAAGCGGAACAAAAAAGATGAGCATAGAGATGGTGGAATTTGCCCAACGTCGTTTTGATAACCCGCAATACATTATGGCGAACATTGGGTCTTGCATTGCATTGTCACATGGAGTTGTTGTACCAACCCAGCATTTATCTCTCAATGAAATGGTTTGGCTTTCATCTGGTTTTGTTATTGATACTGATTACAAACCCGATGCTGATTTTGCACAACAATCGGAGGAATTCTTCGAGTACAAAGTAAAGATGTGGGGGAATAATGAGCAAAGAGTTTCCTTTGAGAGAAGGTATTTACAACGAATGGGAAAGGTGTTTCAAAACAATGAATCGGACGGGAAAATCTACCCAGATTATCTCGAAGAGTTTACTTCATCTATTTTGTCTAATAAGGAAGAAATCGTTGAATCTTGTGGCGGTGTGCGCTTTATCTATCCAAAACGGATAGAAGTTTGCTTAGGGCGAGCAGAGTGGGCTATCTTTCCGAAAAAAGGTCGGAATGAATTCTCTACTAAACATGAAGTGGAACTCAGAGACTTTTTTGAATCAAGAGCAAGCAATAATAAGGCTATCATCGATTACGTCCGAAAGAAGCTTCATACAATGGAAATCGATACCTTAGCACTCACAAAAGATGGATTGATGATCGGTGTCGAATGTAAATATGGCCGATACAGTGAAATCGATGTTGATCGAATTTATGCTATCTGTTCAAGACTCTCTCCTCGTTTTCATCCATTGCTTGTCAATTCGAAAACAAAGAGCAATAATGCCCGTAATGTCTTGGAATTACCATTCCCGTTTCTTACTGAAAGTCTAGATAGAATTTTATTGAAGAACCCTGGGGAGTACAAGATTCCAGGAAGTGATGTTGAAGCTGCAAATAAACCATCAAAATCAAGCATTGAACAGGTGAAAGATGATTTCGTGGGTCAAGAAGAGCAAGATAAAATAGAACTTGATGAATCTACCGAGATGATCGCTGAACTTCTATTATTGATCAAAGCGCACCCAATAACGTGGCCAGAATTCTATTTACTTCTCCAAGAAAACGGAGTAAAAACGAATGGACTCTTTAAGTTCCTAAGCAAGGAATTTGCCTCATCAATGGGATTCAATACGCAAACAAATCCAGTGGACTGTGGGATTGATTGGATACTTTGGATTTGACTCCATCTTTCAATCCTGTAAATTTTGACAGATAATTCTCCATTCAAGATACCCTCTTAACCGGAACAATCCGGGCGAGGAAAAAAATGTCAAGAACATATCGTAATTCAGCTGCTGAAAAAGTAGGCCAAAAGAAGCAACGTAAAGCTAAAAAGAATAAGAAACACTGGAAAATCTTTCAGGATGAGGGCAGGAATCTCATTGCAATCAAGGCTCAAAAAGGGGTGTTGATTTGATTAGTGAGATCGTGTTCCCAAAAATCTGGTCCCCGAGTTTGGTTGAAATTATCAAACAGGAACAGAAGAAAAGGGAAGATTGTAGAAATGAACTTTTGAAAAAAGCCGAGTCATTACTCAAAAAAAGGTTGACAAGAATGATGAAGGCTCATCGGTTTGATTTAGCTGTAAAGCGAACTGCTAAAATCGGAAAAAATGCGGTTGAAGTACCATTGAAAAAGTCGTATCAGCATACGTCTGATCTATCTTCCCCATACATTGAACTGCGCAATAAAAAATATCAGATTGCTGTATCGATCTCTCACAACCAATTTATTGAAGCATTGGAACTTTCGTTATTTGAAGAAGAGCACATTGCTGGTAAAATCTCTCTGGTGAAACAAGAGAACTCGTTTGAATCAGTAATTTCGAGCGTTTATATCCAATGGGAAGACCTCCAACCAGAACCAATCACCCTCGATTTCATTTGGGATTCTGCTTTAGAACTCTCTGATGTCGATGCATCTGAAACCTTCACTGATCTATTCAAGCGCAAGGGGTTCTTACCTCGAGATGGAACGCGTTTGGTTATCAAATGCGGTAGGCAAACGATTAGGTCAAATCATAAGGTAAAACCATTCTTTGGAAGGACAGTAACTGTTCGCCCTCAAAACTACCGAGAAAATGAGGAGTTTGTTCTCTAAGTGTAAATTATGACGCAAATATTCTAATTCAACGAGAAGATAAGGTGAGAGATATGACGAATAAAATGATTACTATTACGATGGTTTATACAATGGCGCAGGATGACGAGATGTGCTTTGAGGCAATGCCGAATCAAACACTTCTAGAAGTATTTAATTCACACATCAAGAAGCGCAATCTAGGCCCGATTGAAATCTATGATCATTTCGGGAAGGTCATCTCAGAAAATCTTGCCAACGATTATGAAAATCAAGTGGTTTACCTCAGCCCAAAAAGGATATGTGGCGGCGGAATTCCTCGAGACCGACTAAAGGAATTGAAAATCGAGTATCCTTCACTTCGTCCTGTTAAGCAACATCTTTCGAGGCGAGAGGCGCAGATGTTCAAGGTTAGGTTCCCTTCAGACAACCGAACAAAAAGTGGTTTTTGGGAAATAGTAATTTATTGCCCGAATGCATCTTCATCTCTTATGCATGCATACGTTCTGAATTTCAATGAAATCACGCGTCAACCCAGAGTATCACTTTTCGCGAATCCTCCGTCAACCACTTACGGACAAGGTAGCGGGAATGGAACGATTCCTGGATCTAATCGTAAAGCTCGATGGGTATGTCATGGTAACATATTGCCCCATCTAAATCAATTGGGTTCAGATCCTATTACCCGTGTAGGGGCCTATCTCAATCATATTCAAAATCTGTTGAATCAATAATCGAGGTGATATCATGAATGAAGGAATTGATCTAAATGCCATTCCAGGAGAACGAGCGTCCAAGGGAAGTAAAGTTCGACATAATCCTCTTGTAAAAAGGGCAAAGGGGCAAATGCTGGGTAACGAATATGTCGAAGTTAAACCGATTCGTCCCAAGCAAAGGAATGTAAACCATTACCAGAGGCCTCGAGTTCATGTTCCCGCCTATTACCATCCCCCATTCCCCCTCGATATGTACAATGAAGCAGAGAACAGACTTGATGAAGAAAAGAGTTCATTCAGCAGATTTGTTTCGTCCTTATTTTCGCTCTTTTTTTTGATGGCAGGAATTGCCGCCATAGGGTGGTTCATTGTGCTTGCAATAGATCCAGTGTTTTGGTTTATTTCTGTGGTTCTTTCTTTCCTATGGGCACTTTTACAAATTATTTTCTGGATATATGTTATTCTTCTTGTTCTATCTTTGGTGAGTGGATGAACTAGAGTGTAAATATTGACACAAAAAGAACAGCAGAAACTGCGCTAATAAACACAACACGCACGCACGGAGATGAATACTATGATGAACACAATGATACCCCTAACAATCGCAAATACGCTCGATCAAACCAACAAGCAACGCATCGAAGCGAAAGCCTCTCAAACACTCAAGGCTGTAATCCAAGAACAGAAGCTAGCGCCTGCAGGACAGTTTGACGTTTACGATCAATCGGGCAAGGTCATTTCCAATGACAATGCCGCCCAACATCGAGACAGCACAGTATATGTCGGTGTTGCCAAGGTTGCAGGGGGAAGCATTTTGATGAAGGATTTTAGTAAAATTTCCAGAGGATTCCCTTCAATTCGTCACATTAAACAATACTCTTCGGAGAAGTCTGTCGGTGCATTCGTAGTGAATCTCCCAGGGGTTGTATCCTATAGCGATTCATCAGAAATGAGCTACACTGTGTTGGTTGATGGTAGAAGTTTCCCTGAACTTCCAGCAGCATATATTCTCTCTCCCTCTTGCGATCAAATTGAGCATTCAAATATTTATGAGGGGCAGGTATTTTCTATAGCTCCAAACAAGAAAATGTGTGCTATCTGTACTGGCGGTTCTTTCACCGATGAATGGTATTCAACAATTACAGGTTCTGGTCTTGCGACTCCAATGATGCTTGGAATGTTTCTTGATCATCTTATCTATGTTCTAAAGAATCCAAATCCAGATGATCCTGCACGTGAGGTCTAACTGTGAGTAATCAATTCCAAAGGCAACGAGGCATTGTCAATCAAGTAGGTCTTGCGAAATTGAGTGTGATCGTATCGGGATCACCAGCAGGCATTGCGGATGTTCTTGTTCTTTTACAGCAACTCGGAGTTGCATCGGATAGTGGCAAAATAGGTATTTTCCTCGAATCAAAAACCAATCCTCAATCTGTTTTTTGGAACCTTGCTTTTCCTGGTATGTCATCATTTTATGAGTTGTGCGAATCAAATCCAGAAATGTATGAACTTATTTCCAAATTCGAGGGTGACGAAGGCTGGGACATTCACTTGTCAATGAATGGTTCTGCAGAGTTCCCGAATTCGATCTATGGTTTTGCAGATGGTCCCCGCGCCCTTGTTTCAAGGAACCCTATCCGCAAGAAAGTAAATGTTGTTGCCAATCATCCTTTGACGCCATCGTTACGAATTGCATGTGCTTCTGCATTGGTTGAACGAATGATTAGAACACTAGGATTAAGCAATAAGTTGGTAATAAGTGACGCTTGGATTACAGTAACCTGTCGAATTGAAACACAGGATTTCGATCATGCACTTGAGGTTGTACGAACTCAAGGACTTGGCGAAATTCCAGTAAATTTGCAAACCACCAGTGACGGTCTAGCTACTCTGGCTCGAATTAGAATACCAAACCCAGTTCAGACTAACCCATTCGATTACATACAAATTGGAAGAGAGAACAATTCAAAATTGGAAGATCTTGATATTGGTCTAATTCCTTGGGATGATTCCTTATCGCCATTGGATGAATTTTTTGAAATAGAAGAGAAAGATTCTGTAATTCTTGGTGCAGGGGGTTTAGGATCTTGGTGCGCACCATTATTTGTAGCAGAACTCCCATCGGGCTGTGTACACATTGTAGACAGTGATTTGGAAGTTGAACGGCACAATCTGAACCGGCAGGTACTCTACAACAATTCTCACATTGGGTTGGCGAAGGCAGCAGTTGCACATTCACGATTGGAAGAAATAAATCCGGGTGTCAAAATCATCGGATATATTGAGCATTTGTTGCCAGGCCATGTGTCAGGTAGTTATGATGAATGGGATACAAGTGACGAGGTGGAGAGTTTTGATCTTGATGACGATACTGACGCCTCCAAGTTAACGGAAGCTCTTTCCTCCTCAAGTTTGTATTTTGCTTGTCTTGATAATATGAAGGCAAGAACCCTGCTTAATGAAGCAGCTCTGCTTAATGGAGCGGAATTTATCAACGGAGGAAGCGAATCTGTACATGGCATTGTTGAACGAATGTCAGATGAAGAAGGGTGCATGGTTTGTCGGTATGGGAAAGAAACTGCTAATGAAGTCGAGGTTGTTTCTTGTTCCGAAGAAGGTGTCAGGCCAATCGCATCAATCGTAACTACGACAGCATGGGCGGGTGCAATGATGGCCGCAATCGGATTATTACAAGCATCAAATCTCAGCCAGACAGTCCTTCCAAGATATCAATGGCACAAGGGCATTGTCGAGAGAATGAAAGTTGGATCGAAACCACCATGGATGAATGAATCATGTTTGCGTCATATTTGACAGAAATTATAGGAAAGAAAAAGCGTATAAGATGGAGATGAAGAAATGATTCAACTAATTTGTCAGACGAGCCAAGAAATTGGAGAGAATAAGATTGCTATTTCATTGTATGATAGCATGGAAGCAGGATTACGAGCAGGAAGCCCAGTTCGAGTTATCGGAAACAAGCCCACAGTAGCTCAAGTTATTATTTCAGATGAACATGAACCTGGACAAGTATTGATGGGCGCTACGATGAGGATTAATGCCTCCGTCTCCGAAGGAGAGGAAGTCCAAGTAAGTCCTCTTGAAGCAAAAGTTTTGCAGAAGGTAAGATTCCAACCCTTAGCAGCAGGTTTTGATGAGCAAACCCTTGAACAGGCAGTTGCTCGATTGAAGGATATTTATGTGTGTAAAGGAGACCGATTCGTGATTCAATTAAACGGAGAACCAGTCGAAGTATGCGCAACTCGTGTACGTCCGAATCATGGCTGGTTTGTCCCTGAAACGACTTATGAGATTAAAACAAAACCAGTACGCATTCGTGGCAGAAACATCCCGAGTGTCTCATTCGAAGATATTGGCGGATTGGATGATACGATTGAAGAGGTTAAGGAAATCGCAATCGTTCCATTATTGCATCCTGAAGTCTATCAAAAGGCAGGACAAGATCCTCCCAAAGGCATCTTGCTCTATGGCCCTCCTGGTGTTGGAAAGACATTGCTTGCCAAGGCTTTAGCTCGCGAAGCACAGTGTAATTTCATTCTAATCAATGGCCCTGAGTTATTCTCGGCTGCTTATGGTGAATCTGAAAAGAAGTTGAGAGATATTTTCGCTCAAGCCAAAAAAGAAGCTCCAACCGTTGTGTATATCGATGAAATTGATGCGATTGCAGGCTCTCGTAAGGATGGGAAAGGTCAACTTGAAAAGCGAATTCTAACTCAATTGCTAACCGAATTAGATGGTTTTGAAGACAGAGGGCAGGTCCTTGTTGTCGGTTCTACAAACATGATGGAGTCAATTGACGATGCTCTACTACGAGCGGGTCGATTTGATCGCCGAATCCATGTTCCTTATCCCGATAAGTCTGGTAGAACTCATATTCTGTCCATCCACACTGCTTCAATGCCGCTCGAAGAAGAATTTAGTATCGACCAGTGGGCTAGAAACACAAATGGATACACTGGAGCGGATCTCGCTAACTTGTGTCGGCATGCCGCAGTTGCTGCAATTCACAGAGTATATGGTGTTGACCGATTGATGGATTTAGATCTCGTCGAAGATGATGAATTATCCAACCTTACCATCACGCATGAGGACTTTGAATTATCGTTAGAGAAGGCAAGGCCTTATCGAATAGATCAACGACAACCATCGAATATTGGCCTATACAAAATGGATGACATTGTTGGTCATGATGAAGCTAAAATGGAATTGAATGAGCATCTTGTTTTACCAATTTCTCATAAAGAAATGTATGAGGCAATGGGGCTAAACTGCAATGGAGGAGTCATCCTACATGGTCCACCGGGTACTGGAAAGACCATGCTTGGAAAGGCAGTGGCGAATCTTTCAGAAATCCAATTCATGGCTGTCTCAGGTCCGGAACTCCTTTCTAAGTGGGTGGGTGAATCTGAAAGGGCTGTAAGAGAACTGTTCCAACGAGCTCAAGAAGCAGCACCTGTCGTATTGTTCTTTGATGAATTTGATGCCTTAGGAAGACAAAGAGAAGGTGGGGAAAGTACTACTCACTCCGATTCTGTTGTCGCACAATTGCTTACCCTTATGGATGGATTGGGAAGTGGCGAGAACATATACCTCATGGGTTCTACGAACCGGATGGAATTAGTCGATCGAGCCTTCCTAAGACCTGGTCGATTTGAACGAACGATTTATGTTGGTCCACTAGAAAAACAAAAGTTCAGTGAGTTCTTTGAAAGAGAGATCCGAAACTGTGACAGTGATATATCTGATCACGAATGGGAACAAATTATTTCCAAAATGGTTGATGAAGCGACAGGTGCAGATCTACACGGACTTGTTAACACAGCCAAGCGAAACGCAGTTTCCAATGCTCTAGAAGAGGGGTCTGACAGCCCAATTCTCTCATTGAAACATATGATGCGGGCTTTGCATTCTACTCCACACTTGTTTTCGGGATTTGTAAACAAGATAGAGAACCAAGACGATTTGGATGATGATGATGATGATTGGGTGATACCTTGAGTGACAGATATTCCAGACAACGCGGCTTAATACGCCAAAATATTCTTCGAGATTTGAATGTCCATTGTGATCGCAATTTGCTTCCAGAGAGTTTTTGTGATGCTATGGATTTGTTGGGAGAGCATCTCGGGGTGAAAGAATCCGGTGGCAATTCTGAAGATGTTTTTGAAGTCATTTGGTCAGAAGGTCAAGGTTTACCTAATGAGAGAACAACAATCGTAGTAGGCTATGGTTCAAATGGTATATTCCTTAATGATTCAGACCATGGCGAAAAGGTATCAAGCATTTACGAACCAGCAATCTCAACAATTGCAGCTTGCATGGTGTGGAGTGAAATCCTTAGGAGATCAGGAGCATACTTGCCAATAGAGGTTCCTAAGGTTTCGGTATCAGTCAACGTTCGAGTCAATGAAAACTCACTGTATACTAATGCCTCACAATTGAAATTCTCAATAGATGGCCACACAGTCCATCAAAATATACGAGATACAAATGATTCTACAGCCCATCGACGAGTTCTGCTACGTCTATCTGATGATGATCCAATCATGCAACAACTTCGTGACAGACTGAGAATTGAGGATCATAATGAGGATGTTACATCAAAATTTCCCTCTTTAAACTTCCAGTTACCTAAGATTCCTTCATCACTTGAAGGTCATCTAACAATTGTTGGAGTTGGGGGATTAGGCACCTGGTGTTTGCATACATTGGTCGAAGGTCTCCATCAATTAGATTCAAGTGATGTCTCATTCTTAATTTTCGATAAGGACATGGAAGTTGAAGAACACAATTTGAATCGTCAGGTGATATATTCTCATGAAGATATTGGATCAACTAAAATTTCAGCAACAAGACGTTGGTTGTCAAAGCGGTTGAAGAATTCCAAAATTGAACTTGCATACGAATTGACCGATGCGATGGCAGAGGATGAATTTCGAGAGAGTGATGATGGCATTGATCTCGCAGATTTGTACTCCGGAGAATCCAACCAGGATTCAATTGATGTTCTCGGCGTTCAAGATGTAATCAATCGGTTTCATCAAACAGATATGATTGTTGGATGCTTGGATGCAATGAGGCCAAGAGTACTTGCAGATTATATCGCTACAAAACATAATATTCCATATGTCAATGGTGGGGTCGCAAATTTTTCATGTGAGTTCAGTGAATTTTCATCGAAGACGTTGGTTGACAAGTATGGCAATCATATCGCACAGAAAACAACTGTGAGTTCATGCCAAGAGGATGGTGATGTCCCTCTCGCCTCAATGGTTCTTACAAACGCTTTTGTTGGTGCCTTCCAAGCACTTTCCGCCATTCAAAGATTGGCAGGAAATTCTACATCTACAATTAAGTCAGTATTTTGGAATGCTTACACTAATGAATTTGCCCTTTCAGAATCTGATGGGATCCTTGATAGAACCTCACATACGGATAGAGTTAGGAATTCATTGTGGCCAAATCTAGATCTGTCAAAAATGACACAAAAAGAACAGCAGAAACTGCGCTAATAAACACAACACGCACGCACGGAGATGAATACTATGATGAACACAATGATACCCCTAACAATCGCAAATAC
>Ga0233438_10005548_pt1 | contig 10557 bp, 17 predicted proteins | sample SI_123_September_FD_182720 | JGI IMG/M metagenome (GOLD analysis project Ga0233438, IMG submission 182720) | Seawater microbial communities from Saanich Inlet, British Columbia, Canada - SI_123_September2016_10_MG | ecosystem: Environmental > Aquatic > Marine > Inlet | place: Canada: British... | reverse complement strand
CTTGTAGGTGCAATATAATTTACTATATTTTGTACTGTACTTTGTTTTGTAACACCACCTTGAACAACTACTATGCTTTCATCTCCTTGTAATAAAGTTGATATTGGTAATTCTGATATTTTTAAATTTGCCATTATATTATAATTTTTGAACTATCTTCTTGTAATAAAAAACCTCCATCATCTTGTAATAAAAAATCATTTTCATCAATAGTAGCAGTTCTTGTTATCACACCTATTCCTTGTGCCCTCATAGAGCCATCACAACAACTTATTGAATATGTGTTAGTGTCCCAACACAAACAAGCTCTTGAACTGCCTTTAGGTGACGTCCTACTTGGTATAAAAGTAGTTGTTTTTTTCAAATTGAATATCTTTTTTGCGATAGTTCATCTAATTTGTCAAGGTCATAAACTAACTTTTGATAATCGGGAAATAAATCTGACGGTGCAAAACCTAACTCTCCAACTTTTGTTTCTAAATTTCCAAGTATTTCAGATACTTTGTTTTGACTATTAGTTAATTTTTCAAATAATTCATTTTCAATGTCCTCATCATAATCAAATTGACTTTTCGCTTCTCTTACAGCTATTTTACTATTAGTAAGTATTTCTAAAGCAACCTCGTGATCAACAAGAAAATCTTTATATTCTATGTATGCATCTTCTAAATCGGATGCTATTGATAATTTTAGCTTTTTTGATAATTCTAATTTATTTTTAGGTAATTTGCTATATACTTTATTTATATTGTTTTTCATATTTTAAAAATTAAATGTTTGTCTTGCTAAATTAAATTCATCATTTGCAGAGTCAATTATTTCACTAAGTTGATATTGTTCTTCTTGTCCTACATTTACACCAAGTTCTTTTGCAACAGTCTGTAATTCGTCTAATTTTTCAGTACTACGTTGAACTGCATTTTCAAAATTGTATTTTATATTTGACAATTTATCCTCTAATAATTTAATAGTTTCCATTGCCTCGTCATAATCATTAATAAATTTAGATAACAAATTGTCAGTTTCGTCAATTAAATTTCTCAGTTCAACTACCTTATTTAATGATATTTTTTTTTGTTCATTAAGGCTTACTTTTGTAGATAATTTGCTGTAAACTTTTTTTAAGCTACTTTTCATCTTTTAATATATTTATAATTTTATTTAATGTCTTTTGATCACTTTTACTTTTTGCCAAGTTTTCGTCAATTTTATCTTTAGGTCGTTCCATTTTATCTGCAAAATACCCCTCAATAGAAAAACCCTTAACTTTATTTGTTTTAACATACTCTTGCCATATATCATTATTATTAACTTTTACTGATCCAACCCAACTACCAACAGGTACATTAAGTCCATATTTTCTTGTTTTATCTTGCACCTCATCTTCAACAATCCAACTTTCAACAAGTGTTAAGCCTTGTAATGTTTCGTTATGCTCTAATGTGCTGTTGTGCTGATAACCGTTTTGCAAATACATTTGTGATGCTTTCTGTACAGTATCTTTTGAAAAATAAATATAATACTCGCCCTCATCTCCATTTCTGTAAATAGGTTTGTTAGGTATTAACAATGCACCCATTAACAATTTTTTTTCTCCGTCTATTTTTGCTAACTTTATTTCTTGATCCTTTAAAGCTATAAAGTCACTTTCGATTGCAGGACTTTCGACAATAGATATTGCTTCTACTCCTGTTTCCTCTTGATCCTCATCTAATATTAGTTCAATAATTTTCATATATATATAACGTTGTTAATTTTTAATTTTGCATTTATCCTATACTTGCACCCTCAATAATATTTCTATCCATTTCTTGCGCTGTAGATACATCACTCGAAACAACGAATGCTCTTGTAGGCACTTTTGTTTGACCACCTATTGCATCTGCTAATTGATTTGTTTCACTTGCTCCTACAATATTAAATGCAGGTGCCATACTCTCGGGTGCTCCTGCTGAAGCAGTAGGTGTTTCTATTCTTGGTGTTGGTACATTTTGTTTACTTGCTCCTTTCATAGCTTTCATTGCACCTTTTATAGCTGATACAATTCCTACTGCCTGTGCTGCATATCCTAAAATTAAAGGTATGTTTGCAGGAAAAGGAGAAGCCGCTGCAGTTTTTGCTGCACCCCCTGCAACATCAACTCCACTTTCTGCAGCCTTAATTGTAGCTTTAGTTGCAGATTGTTTTGCAGTAAATAAAGTACCTTTCATTTCCATTATCATTTCTTTAGCTGCTAATATTTGTTTTGCAATTAACATCGCTTGACCAAACTTTGTTTCTTGACCACCTATCGTAATAAGATCATCTAATGCTTTTTGATTTCTTGCATATTTTTTTTCTGCAGCTTCCTTTTCTGCATCTTCTTTGTCCTTTAATCTTTTAGCTTCCTCTGCGTCAATTTGTGCTCGTTTTTGTTTTTCTGCTTCATCTTCTGCTTCCTTTCGTTCCTTGTCTTGTTCTTTAAATTCTGCTTCTTGTTCGTCTAATGCAGTTTTTCGTGCAGCTCTTAATTCTAAAACTTTTTCACTATCTTCTCCATAATATTTTTCAGCTAATCTTATTTGCTCATCATAATCCTCGCCAATTTTTCTTAACTTTTCTGCTCTTTCTTCATCTTCAGTATCTATTAGTTGTTTTCTAATACTTTCAATAGCTGCATTTTTATCTTTTTCTGCTTGTATTTCATCTTGTTTTTTTTCTTCTGCAGATTTTTTTGCATCTGCTTTATCTTGTAACTCAAAACCGTCACGAGTATTTTTTAATTGTCGTAGTTTTTCTTCTGTAGCTGCAATAGTTTCATCTCCTTTTGTTTCAACTTCTTCGGGATCAAATAATAGTTCTGCAGTTCCTTTAACATAACCCTCTGCTAAATTTGTTGCTTCTTCAATAATGCCTAACGATGCCATAGCTGTGCTTAATGCGTCTACTACTCCTAATATCATAACAATAGGTGCAGTAAGAAATGTAATAATGCCCATAGCAATAGACTTATTCCTTTCGGCTGCTTCAACTTGTGCTTTTTTCTGTGACTTTTGTTGTTCTAATAATAATTGAGTAGATGTAATTATTTCATCTGTTTGTTGCTTTTTTAAATCTCTAATCTCTTTTTCACTTTTACCTTGCAGTTTTAAAGTGTTTGACATTTGACCAATAGTTTCTAATTGATCTTCTTGAGTTTGTAATGTTTTTTCTGTATTCGCTAATAAGTCTTTTTGCTCTCCACTAACTCCATTAACTAATTCTGTGATATCGTCCCAATACTGAACAACTAAACCTAATGCAACAACTAATGCACCAATACCCGTTGATATTAATGCAGTCTTCATAGCCTTGCCACTTAATTTTGCAGCCTTGCCTACTGCAACTAATTTAGACGCTAAACCACCTGTGTATCTGTCTAAACCTCTTGCAGCTGCTTCTCCTAATTGCATACCTGCTGATATTTCTTTGCCCGTTTTTTTTGCAGTTTTTCCTGTATCTTTTATTTTTTTGTTAAGCTGATCAATTTTTTTCTCTGCTTCTTTTGTTTCAGCACTTAACTCAACTGCTACTTTTTCTTTGCCCATACTTGTTTTATTAGTTTGTAACTATTTTTTACTGATGTAGGCAAAGCATATTTACCTTGTGCTATGCGTATGTTTTCAGTTTCTCCGTCAACCTCTTGTAATAAGTCTAATATATTTTTAATCATACATCGCTATTTAATAATTCAAATTCTGTTTTCCCTGTTGTTAGGTTTGTATTCATAGAATTAATTTTGTAATTCTGTTGCCTAAATCTTATTCTGTCATAAAGCTGTAAGCTACTAAATATTTTATATGGCAAATATGCAGTAACCTTTGTAAGTCTTAATCTTGTATTAAATATTTCTTGTAAATAATTTTTATAATGATTTTCAAATAATGTACCCGTAAATTCATTTGCATCATTGTAAATACCTGCATTATATTCCATAGTTTCATTATTAAAATGCAAAGATGTATTACTAACTTGTGGATCTATATCTTTTGTATTCATCGGGATCCAATATTCTGTGATTTGATCGGGTGCTGTTGCTGAAGTTAATTTTATAGCAAATGATGATGATGTTAAAGGTGGCTGTCTTCTAAAACCATAAAATAATAAAGGACTTCCATAATATGGCTCTTGATTATCATCTACAAAATAACCGTACATTAATGTTGTTGTCGATCCACTACTTCTATTAAATAATCTTTCAAACATCATATGCTCAAAAGGTAATGATATACTGTATTTTTCTTGTGGTGCATCAAAGTATTGATTATTACTATATGACAAACTTCCCCAACCCGTATTATTTAGTTGTTCGTATTGTTGAGCCAAAAATGTTTTTAAGCCTTTATAACTAAAATTAACTTCTTTAAATGGTAATGCAACATCTACTGTTGATTTTTCTACATCTAAATATTTGTCAATATCTACTGAATTTACGTTACCATTTGTATCAGTTCCAACTCTTTCGTAAAATTCATCTAAAGGTTGCACAACAATAATGTTATCTTCAACGTATGCAGTCAAGTTAAACATTTGAAATATCCCTGTAAGAAAATCAATAATTTTCATTTTAGGTATTTGCTCTTGTATTCTAAACTCGATAACATTAGTATTGGTAAAACTGTTTGAATTTCCAAATCGTTCAATTCCATAGTCAGTAGGATCGTTATAAAATAAATCGGTGTACCAAAAATTCCAAACAACACTATTTGCAGGTAATGTAATTTCCTCTCCTATTGCTGTTGAAATTTGTACTATGTATTGTGAATTGTCTTGCCATACTGCAGGGGGTGCAGTAACTCCTAACGTTTGCGTTCCCGTTTCATTAAAAAATTGTGCAACTGTTGTTTGTTGTCCGTTTTGTGTCATTATTACTTGTGCTGAATATTCAGTAGTATGTGTGACAGGAACATTTATTGTACAACTTGTAGCTTGTAATAAATATTGATTTGTATTGGTATTGTCTAAATTTAAAATTCCATTATCTAAATATTCTGCATCTGTGCTTACATTTGACGGACAACCACCTGTTGGATAATTACAACTAATTTGTTGCATAGCATCAACTGTTGTGTAAACCGCATCTACTTCAGTAGCAGGTGTAACATTACCTTTTTTTCTATGAAGCCACATATATAAATTGTTCCAATCTGAATTTGTGGAATTATTAAAAAAATCGTCAGAAAAAGTAATTGGAAATTGTGACTCGATAGCTTCAATAATTCTTTGCAATCTTAATGCGTATTTTAATTCTGTATAAACAACTCCATTAGCATCGAAATTTGATAAATTTCTGTAATATATATTGTTTAATTCAGCGTCAAAAGAAGATGTCGAATATGTCAATCTTGCACTATGTGTTATTAAAGGGCAAATAATATCATCGCCATAATCTGTATTTTCAATTTTATCTTTTACAGTTGTATAGTCATAGTCTAAATTTAAGCTGTTTAAATCTGCCAAACTACTTAATTGATTGTCCCCTAAAATGTCTTTTAAATCAACGGTACTGCCATAAAAAGTAACCTTGTATGTATGAGGTACATTATTTTTTAATTCAACACCATTTAAAGCAATTTTACCTCTTTTAAACTCTATGTCATTTAAGTATAATGCAGAATCTACTTTTACTCTTGCGTCAAACGATGATCCGTCAGCTATATCAAAATTATAATAGTGTTTAAATATTTGATTATTTCTTGGAGATGCAGGTAATGAAAATGTTTTAGTAAATTCAGTAAATATTTTTTTTATGTCCTTTACGTTTTGTATTGTTTGAGTAAAGGATACTGATTCATCTTTAAATTGATCTGCACGAGCTGTTTCAATATAAACTCCATTTGATCCAACATTACCAATATATAAAACTAACTTTTGTTGCATTATCTAATATTATTTATATAGTCGTATGCTTCTTCAAAATCAATAGTGTATTCTATTAACTTGTCGTTTAAAGATGTTTTAAACTGTATAGATGACTTTGTTACTTTAACAGGTACAACTTCGTCAGTACCCGTTGCTTTGTTTGGTCGTTCAATCCATACGTGCTCACTTAATAAAAGTTCTTCAAAAAAGTTGTTTGCGCCTTGTGGATAATATCCACTACTTAAAGTAAAATTTTGTTTTGCAGTTGTGTTAAATGTTACATTAGGTGCATTAGAAATTGAGTATGTCGCATTGCTTCCGCTTGGATAAGTCAATATATTTGTTTTATAGTTTTCGTTTTTTCTTGATAGTGTTTTTGTTTCTTTTAAGAAAAACCATAAATCTTGTTGCGCACCGTATTTGTTTATAAATATAATTCGCCTACCGTCTCCATATTTTGTGCAATCAATTCTTTTAATATAACTATCATAAAGACCACCTATTTCATTTGCTGTTGCTCCAAACGAAACAGTAGATACAGAACTTGACGCAGTAAATGTTACTATTCCTGTTGTATTGTTTGGATAATATAGTTGCACTTCGTTTGTATCGGGGTTTTTAGATATTAAGTATTGACCGTTTGCAGTAACAGGGTTTGTACCGTCCTCAAAATAACCATACCCCATAAAACCATAATCATCAGATACGCTTGTAGCAACTACATTTCCTGTTCCATTAAAATCATCGTATGTTCTTAATGTTGTTTGTATTATAATATTTTGCGCTAAATAGCTTGTTTGATAAGAAATATCTAAATAATCTCTGCATAATTCTGATATATCAAAGTTTTGTGTTGATCCTTTTTTAGTGTTTTTTACCAATATATATTCAGTAAAGGTGTTTATTTTTATTTCACAAGTACAAGAATTTACTCCCGAAATGGGAATGTCTATAAATTTATATTGTGGGCTTCTTAATAATAATCTTGGCATATCTTATTTTTTTTGTAGTAGCATTATTTGATATTCAATATCTAATATAAATGCAGTAGTTAATTCTTGTGGTAATTTTTCAAAACCCATTTCAAATGATTTAGTAAAAAACATAGTTGCCTTAATTCCTTTTTTCTTTATGCTATTTGCTAATATGTAACCCATAGTTTTATATGATCCAAATCTACCTTTCTTGTCACGAGGTTGCATTCTTCTAAACTCTGCCCATTTAGAAAATATGTTTGTTTTATATTCAAGACCTTTTAAATTACTACTTGACTTGTAACTAAACGGACTTTGACTACTTTGACCATAAGTGCTTTTAGTACCTCTAACACCTTTGTCTTGAAACTGACCATAATCTGTCATATAAAAATCAATGATATATCCATCGTCTGACTCCTCTAAATCGTATCTTAATGACTCGTATAATTCCCTTGTATAATTTTGTTTTTTTTTAGTTAGTCTTGTTCTTGACTGCTGAATAACATAATCAGAAAATTTATTTAATGCTTCTTTTGTGTTTGTAAGTTTCATTAGCAAATAGTAATGTCGTTATATATTAAAATTTCTATTCCACAAGTCCAACCTGCCAACATATTCTCAAACCTGTCATAAAATGGCTCACAATTAGGGTTGCCCTCTAACTGATACATATCTGTATGTAATGATCCTTTGCGTAAGTTTTGTATTAATTTATTTAATACTCCTAACTGTGTGTTAAGTATATCTTGTTCGTTGTTGTTTCCTACAAATCTGTCAACTGTCAATTCTTTGCTTTGATCTACAATATCGGCTGCAATTACTGTAATATTAAAACGCAATACCTGTTCTTCTGCAGTAACGTTATTTACCATTATATGACCTAAAGGAAAAATATCTTGTTTGTTGAGGTTGACATTAGAAATATTACCTGTTGAAACAGTATTAATATTTACGTCTGCAAGTAGTTGCTCCTTGATCGTTTCAGTTAATTGATAAAAACCTCTTATGCCTTGATTCATCTTTTAAATTTCTTTTTTATGTCCTTTGCTTCTATTTCAGTTTTCTCTTGTATAAATGACAACATTAAAAAACATTCGTGCGCTCCTAATTTAGTGATATTTTCAATTCGTTCAATATTTCCTTGAGCAAGAGTGTAGATTGATTGATACCACCCCCATTTTCTGTTAAAGTTTGATCTTGAATTAAGTTCGTTTCCTGTCCCACTTCCAAAGATTTCAGTATAGTTTTCGACAAGTCGTTGCCTAAATTCCACAAAAAAAAAAATTGACGATAATACTGCACTTAATGGCATATCTAATAATGCATCACTTGTATTTACGTCATATTCTTTTATTGCATATCTTTTTTTTATTTTAGAAACAATCGGTCGATATAATACATTCATTGTTTTTTCCATATTGTCCCAATCTCCAATATAAGTGTCAATGTCAATATACTCACCTAAAGTCATATCATCTAACTGTGGCTGAAACCCATACTCAACATTATCTATTTTAAACTTATGTACAAGTTTTGGTTTATCTTCAAATAAAGAATTAATCTTTTTTGTAATTGTATTAAAATCTGCAATTTTTAATCTCATTACATTTTTTAGTTCTATTTCACAAAATATCTCAATAGCTTTTGCATTTAAGAAATGGCTTTCCTCTGTTTGCTTTTGTATATTTAGAAATCTTTTATACTGTCCTAATGTAATATCTGCCAAACTTGTCGGTAACTCAATATTAATATTCATATATATATAACGTATTTATTTGCGTTTTTTATTGTATGCAAGATAATAAAAAAAAGGTAAACATTTCTGCCTACCTTTTTTCATCATAAAAAATATTAACTATTACTAAATCATACTTGCTTCGTGGCAAGTTCCCGAACATACTCCTGTGTCTTTTGGCATCGATGTTCCACATTCTGTGCATTCGTACTCATCTTGTTCGTGTGGGTTTAAAAATGTAAAATGCCAACTCATATCTTAAAAAGTACTGATATTAATACCCTACCTGCAAAGTAAAATAGTGCAGCTATTAAAATAAACTTTGTGATCTTTTTTGACATTCTGCCTAATTTAGATCCTTTACTTTCTTTTTTTGTCATCTTATTATATTTTTAATTATCTGTGTGTCTACCGTTCCATATTTCCTATGGACGTTCTGTAGATACTTTGATGCAGTATCTATCTGTTTCTTGTTATAAGATAAGAAATATATTTTTAATTGCCTATCTATTTCTGTGATTTCTGTCATTATTAATAATCTTTTATTAGTGTTAAGTTTAATTCTCTTGCGACATAGTTAATATGTTTTTGTGTTGTCATTGACCAATAACCTAATTGATGTAATTCGCTTCCTACTATCTTTGCAACTATTGTTGAGTATGACCAAACGTCTTTTCTGTCTATTCTTAAATTTTGCTTGTATCTTAATAATGTTCTCATTAGTCGTTGTTTTTTTCGTAGTTAGTAATTTTGTCGCTTATGTAACGTGTCCTATTGTTTAGATACTTTAAGTCAAGCCTCTCAATAGTATTGTTCGGTATAACATCGTTTTCGATGTATTCGATTAAGTGTTGTGTTGAGTACATAATTGATACTAAATCTCTGTACTCTTGTTGGGTAATTTGTAACATTTGTTTTGTTTTAAATGGGGGTTTTTACACCCCCGTTATTATTAATTTGAAATTTCTACGCTAAAGCCTTTAGATAAATACTCTTGGATTACATCTTGTAATTGGTTAAAGTATTCTCTTTTTAAAACTTTGTGAGAATGAGGATCACCAATATTTCCATTGTACGCTTCTTGAATGGTCCACGCTTTTAAGCCTCCGTAATTGTCATTAAATTTAATGACTGCTACTTTTTTAATTGTTCTTGACATTTTGTTTACGTTTTTTATGATTAATATATAATGCAATATAACACTTTTTTACGTTATAAACAAATTTATTAACAATTATTTTTAATTTAATGCGTAAGATCCAAAGTTTGGTCTGCTTAAAATTGAGTAAGTCGCATACCTGCAGCTATCGATTATGTGATTGTGTTTGTCAACAGGTACGTTTGTTAATGATCCGTTCTTGTCCTCTTGCCATTTGTAGTTTCTAAACTCTCCTATTGCATTTAAAGATTTTTTTGTTACGTGGATCTTATATCTTTTTAATAAATCAATACCTGCATTTACGCTATCTCTTCCTTTTATACTTGGAAATATGTTATGTCCCATTTTACGTAATTCACTAATTAATCTTGGCTCTGCACTATCTGCATATATTGGCTTTGTTCCAATACCCTCATCTCTTAAAAAAGTATTGATGTCATTAGTTGTCATTTTAGTTCTGTACAAATGTTCATTAATGTATAGATTATGATTAAGAGTAAAAACAGAAACAAATACTGTAGGATCATTAGTATATCCAAAGTCCATTCCGTATGCAATTAACTCTGCATCATTAGGCACTTTGTCAATTTCAACAAAACTAAATACGGTGCTTCTACTCGCTGCACGTTCGCCTAAACCATATATCTGCCAATACTGTTCGTCAGTATCTTTTAACAATTCTATTTCTTTAATTATAGATTGTTCAATAAATGGGTTGTCTAAATATGTAGTCTTATAAAAACTGCAGTCATCTCTTGGCAATACCTTTTCATATATCCAATGGTATTCGTCTGACGGATTAAAAT
>Ga0233438_10005546_pt1 | contig 10557 bp, 13 predicted proteins | sample SI_123_September_FD_182720 | JGI IMG/M metagenome (GOLD analysis project Ga0233438, IMG submission 182720) | Seawater microbial communities from Saanich Inlet, British Columbia, Canada - SI_123_September2016_10_MG | ecosystem: Environmental > Aquatic > Marine > Inlet | place: Canada: British... | reverse complement strand
TAATTTCTAACAACAGTTGCTTCTGCTGACATTGGACTCATATTCTTTAATTTTTTTAACTCTTGTAAGCATTTTTTTTCAACTTCTTTAGGCATTTTTGCTTTAGTAATAGCTTTATTGAGACTAGTTGTTTCATCTTTACCATCTTCAATTTCACCTAATTCTTTTTGAATAGCTTTTAATTGCTCATTTAAATAATACTCTCTTTGAGTTTTCTCCATTTGAGTTTTAACTCTTCCTCTAATTCTTTTTTCAACACCAATAATACTTGTCTCATTTTCCATTATTTTGATAATGGCATTTAATCTCTTCTTTACATCTACAGTTTCAAAGATTTGTTGTTTCTCAGATATAGTTGCGTTTATGTGAGACGCTATATTGTCTGCAATCTGAGATGGGTCTTTTAATTGTTTAATAGTATTAATAGTTTCACTTGAAATTTTTTTGTTAATTGAAGTTAATTTTTCTAATCTTCTTAATGCAGTTGCTGCAAGGGGATATAAATCTTCGTCTTTTGTTACAACATCATTATAATGAGCATATTCACAAGTTATAAATTTTTCATTATCTTTAAAATCTAATATTTTTACTCTCTTAATACCTTCAACTAATACCTTCACTGTTCCATCTGGAAGTTTTAAAAGTTGAAGTATGCTTCCTTCACATCCATACATAAATATGTCAGTTTTTTTAGGATCATCAATTTCTGAGTTTTTTTGAGTAACTAAGATTATCTTTTTATCTTTTTTCATTACTTCATTTAAAGCTGAAATAGACTTATCTCTTCCAACAAAAAGTGGGATTACCATACTTGGAAACACAACAATGTCTCTCAAAGGTAATAATGGTAGTGTAATTTTAACGTCCATGTCTTTAATATGGATATTATATATTATATTGCAATAGGTTTTTATTAGTTATTAAGGATATTAAGCCGCTGAAGGCTTATTTGACTTTGCTTTACCGTCCCCTTTAGCATGAACCAATATAGGTTGAGACTGTCCTCTTGCTGCACCTGCGTCAACTATAACTTCTTCGATGTTATCTTGACTCGGTAAATCGTACATAGTTTTTAATAAAATGTTTTCTAAAATTGATCTTAAACCTCTTGCACCTGTTTTTTTCTTAATTGCTTTTTGAGCAATTTCTTTTAATGCATTTTCTTTGAAAGTTAATTTTGCTCCATCAAGTTTGAATAACTCTTGATACTGTTTGGTTAAAGAATTTTTAGGTTCTTGTAAAATTTTAATTAATGATTTCTCGTCTAAATCTTCCAGAGTCGCAATCATAGGTAATCTTCCAATAAATTCCGGAATTAAACCAAATTTTAATAAGTCTTCAGGCTCTAGTGTTTTCATCCACTCACCAGTTTTTTTATCTTGTGTATTTTTAACATCTGCACCAAAACCAATTGATGTTCCTTTGTCTCTTTGAGATATAATTTTATCAAGACCTGCAAATGCACCTCCACAAATAAATAATATATTTGTAGTATCAACTTGTAAAAATTCTTGTTGAGGATGTTTTCTTCCTCCTTGAGGTGGAACACTTGCTACTGTTCCTTCCATAATTTTTAATAATGCTTGCTGAACACCTTCACCAGATACATCTCTAGTTATAGAAGGGTTTTCAGATTTTCTGCTAATTTTGTCAACTTCATCTATGTAGACAATTCCTCTTTGAGCTTTTTCAACATTATAATCTGAAGCTTGTAATAATTTTAAAATAATATTTTCAACATCTTCTCCAACATACCCTGCTTCTGTCAAAGTTGTTGCATCAGCCATTGTAAACGGAACATCTAGTATTCTCGCTAAAGTTTGAGCTAATAATGTTTTACCACAACCAGTAGGACCTACTAAAAGAATATTTGATTTTGCAAGTTCCACATTTTTACTAGTTTTGCTTTCATAATTTAATCTTTTATAATGATTGTGTACGGCAACAGATAAAACTTTTTTTGCATGCGGTTGACCTATTACATAATCATCTAAAACTGCACAAATTTCTTTTGGCGATGGAAGGCCATCTTGATGTTTTACAAAAGTATCTTTGCTTTCTTCTTTGATGATGTCCATACACAATTCAACACATTCATCACAAATAAAAACTGTAGGGCCAGCAATTAATTTTCTTACTTCATGTTGGCTCTTTCCACAAAAAGAACAGTAAAGAATATTTTTATTATTAGTTGTCATAATTTTTTAAACGAATCAATTAAGTTACTTTATTATAGATGACTCGTACTAATCAAGTTTGGATTGTATCACATCCAATATATTGTGGTTTAGGATCTTTTTTCTACTACTTCGTCTATCAAACCAAAGTCTTTAGCTACTTCTGCTGTCATAAAGTTATCTCTCTCTAAGGCAGATTTGACTTCGTCTACAGTTTTACCTGTATGCTTGGAGTAAATTTCATTTAATCTTTTTTTAAGTGATGATACTTCGTTTGCATGTATTTCGATATCTGTCACTTGACCTTGAAAACCTGCTGATGGTTGATGAACCATTACACGTGAATTCGGAAGAGAGAACCTTTTACCTTTTGTTCCAGCAGCAAGCAAAAATGAACCCATCGAAGCTGCTTGACCAATACACAAAGTTGAAATATCAGGTTTAACGTATTGCATGGTATCATAGATACCTAGACCTGCAGTAACAAGTCCTCCTGGACTGTTAATATACAAATAAATTTCTTTTTTAGGATCTTCTGCTTCAAGAAACAATAATTGAGCTGTAACCAATGATGCTACATTATCATTTATTTGACCTGTTAAAAAAATTATTCTTTCTTTTAAAAGTCTTGAATAAATGTCATATGCTCTTTCACCCTTATTAGATTGTTCCACTACCATTGGAACTAAAGTATTCATTTGTTCAAATAATTTTGTTGTCATAAGTTGATTCGTATTACTTATACAACTTGAGATTACTTTTTGCTAACTTTTTTTGCGGTAGGCTTAGATTTAGATGTTTTTACTGAAGGTTTTTTTTTCACTTCAGATTTTGTTTCAGCTTTTTTCTTTGTATCTTTTTTCTCTTTATCTTTTCCGTGATCATGATCATGGTCGTGGTCGTGGTCGTGATTATGGTCATGTTTATGAGCTTCTTTTAAAATCTTTTCAGCTTCCTCTTTAGAAATTTCTTTTTTATTTGGTTTAGATTTTTCTTTAATTAAATTTAAAATCTTTTCTTCATAAACAGTTCCTCTTAAGCTGGCAACTGCTGAAGGATTTTTTTGATAAAAATCCATTACCATTTTTTCTTGGCCAGGCATCATTCTCAATTGTTTTTGAACTTCAGCTTGAATTTCCTGTTCAGTGACTTGTATTTTATTTTGTTCACCAAACTCATTTAATATTAATCCAGTTTTAATTCTAGTTTTTGCAGTTTCAGTAAATTTAGCTTTATTTTTTTTAGCTTCCTCTTCTTCCATTCCTTGTGAAAGAATTTTAACTTCTTCTTCAATTAAATTTTCAGGAATTTCGTCAACTTTAATTTTTTCAATTTCTTTTAATATTTGATTTTTAGCTAACTGATCTAATGAGTTTTTATACTCATCATTAATTTGTTTTGAAATTAAAGTTTTTAAATCATTTAAATCTTTAGCACCCAAGTTTTTTGCAAAATTATCATCAATTTTTACTTCTTCGGGATTTTTTACATTTAAAATCTTACAATTAAATTTAGCAGCTTTATTTACTAATTCTTTTTCAGGAAAGTTTTCTGGCAAAACTGCATCTACAATTTTTTCATCATCCTTTTTGACACCAATAAGCTGTTTATCAAAACCTTTTAAAAATAAATCTCTTCCAAGAGTTAATTGTGTATTTTTACCTTCACTTCCTTTAAATTCTTTTCCATCAACTTTTGCTTTATAATCTAATATTACTAAATCGCCTTCTTTTGCTTTTGTATCAGGACTAGCCTCTTTAAAGCTAGGTTGATTTTTGGCTATCTCTTTAATTCTTTTATCTGTTTCGCTATCATCAATTTTTACAGAATATTGATCAAATTTTATACTTTCTAGGGATTTGACATCTACTTTTGGTAATTCAGTTACTGATAAAACGTATTCTAATTCTTTATCTTCACCGTATGTTTTTAAATCTAATTTTGGCTGGCCCGCAGGTTTAATCTTATTTTCTTCTAAAGCTTTAGTTGAGGTTTCTTTTAATACTTTATCCAGAACTTCTCCAAATACAGCTTTACCAAATTGTCTTTTTAAAACTTCTTTTGGAACTTTACCTGGTCTAAAACCTTTAAGATTAACTGTTCCCTTAATCTCCTCATATTTTTCATCCATATAAGAGTTCATAGTCTCTTTATCGATTAAAACTTTAAGATCTTTATTTAAGCCTTTTATATTTTCTACTGTAACTTTCATAATTTTTTAATGGTAGGGCGAAAAGGACTCGAACCTTCACATCCGAAAATATTGGTTCCTAAGACCAACGCGTCTACCAATTCCGCCATCGCCCCACAAATTACGAGGTTTTATATATTATTGAAACTATTTGTCCAATGACAATTAGTAAAAAATTAACTATTTATCAGCTATAATTTATACTAATTTTTTAAAAAATGATTATTTCACCGTGTATAAGTATTTGTAAGACTGATCCTTCAACAGGATATTGCTATGGATGTGGGCGAAACAATGAAGAAAAAAAGATTTGGAAAACTGAAGAGACTACTGATGAGTGGAAAAAAAATAATTTAGAAAATATAAAAAAAAGACTTAGTGGATGGCAATTAGAAAGTTTTAATGAGTCTTATGAATATAAAATTAATAATGGAATATCACTTTTCAAAAAAAGTTTAAAAAATGAATAAATCAACAATTGTAATTGTAATTTATATAATTGGTTTAATTTTTGGTGCACTAGTTTTAGATATGTGGAGTGCAAAAACTAGCCCTAAGGCTTTATTGGGAATAGGTTGGACAGCATTGTTATTAATAGGTTTATTTCTAACTGAAAAAAAAGATAGTAGATAAATTTAATCTTTCTTTTTATTATTTATTTTTGGTAAAGTTTTTTTTTTTAAATTAAATCTACTATTAGTTATATTGCTTCTATGTTTTGCGTAGGATTGTTTTTGAGCTTGTTTCATTGCTTTTTTTGAAGACATAATAATTTATCTTAGTATTCTATTTCAATTGTATCAATAACTTTAAGATTTTTATCTGAAACAACAATTTCGCCAGATGAGGGTGTGTAATTTAAGCTCTCAGAAATAACCACATAATGCGTAACAAATACTAAGTTATTTTTACCATCCCAATTTCCAATAAATCTTTTTAATCTTTTCATCTGAGAGTTTTTATTTTTAGCAAATTTTGCACTAAAAAATGAATTCAGAAAAAATTTTGTTTCAAACTTATTAAAAGCAATTGATGCTGTTTCTTTACACCTGCACCACTCACTTGAATAAACTTTATCAATTGGAATATTATTACTCCTAAAAAAATAACCAATTTTATTAGCTTGCTCTCTACCTCTATCATTCAAATTCCGTTGTGTCTTACAGTCATTTATTTCAAAATTATCAGGATCACCTCCACCCGGAGCATAAGCATGTCTAATAAAAATTAACTTTCCACCTTGTTTAAGTTCATTAATTAAATTTTGCTTTGAATCTGCTTTAATTGGCGAATTAATAGTTATAAATATTATTAATAAAAATTTTATAAACTTCATTAATGAGTATTAAATTTAAAAATCTTAATAACACAATTGTTAAATGTAAAAAATGCCCAAGATTGGTAAAATTTATAAAAAAAATTACCATTGAAAAAAGAAAACAAAATATTAATGAAGTTTATTGGGGAAAGCCAGTAACTGGTTTTGGAGACACTAATGCTAAACTTTTAATACTAGGTTTGGCTCCAGCTGCTCATGGAGGTACTAGAACAGGTAGACCATTTACAGGTGATAAATCTGGAGAATTTCTTTTCAAATGTCTACATAAAGCAAAAATTGCTAATCAATCGACATCAGAAAATTTAAAAGATGGTCTTAAACTTAATTCTACCTATATCACTAACATTCTAAAATGTGTGCCACCAGGTGATAAACCGCTTAATAAAGAGCTTAATAACTGTTCTGAATATTTTGACCTTGAAATTTCTAATTTAAAAAGGTTAAAAATTATAATTACTTTAGGGAAAGTTGCTTTTGATAATTGTCTAAAATATTATAAAAAAAAATACAATCTAAGCAAAAAATTTAGTTTTAAACATGGTGCATCTTATATTCTACCAGATAATATCGTCTTAGTTCCTAGCTACCACCCAAGTCCTCGAAATGTAAATACAAAATTAATATCTCAAAGAATGATGGTAGATTTATTTAAAAAAGCAAAAAAAATGTCTACAATTTAATACTGTCACAAAAATAAGGCTTAAAATTATCAAAAATTACTTCTGGGACTTTGACTGGTTTACCTTTATCATTTACAAAAACCAAATGAACTTGCGCTTCTACTATTATGCTTTCACCATTTGTTATGATTTGATTCATAAAAAAAGAAGTTTTTGTAACTGATTTTACAAAAGATCTAATTTTTAGCTCATCTTCTAACTTTGCAGATTTTTTAAATTCTATGTTGCATGATTTAACTATAATCAATGCACCAAATTTATCTTTTATTTGAAGGTTGCTTAGTCCAATAGTTGATAAAGCTTCCGTTCTTGCTCTTTCTAAATATTTAAGATAATTAGCATAGTAGACAACTCCACCAGCATCGGTGTCTTCATAATAAACTTTTACATTGTGATAAAAATTTTCATGCATAAAAACATCCTATCAAAAAAAATAATATTTTAATATAAACTAAGTTATAATTAATTGATGAAAATTTATATCATTTGGTTAATTGGAGTTGTTTTATGGAACTTTGGTTTTCCCAATGCAGCACCTATTGCAGATGTCATTGTTGCTATCCTCTTATCTTTCTTAAGTATTGGCCTAAAAAGATATTTAAAACTTAATTAATTTGCAGAAAAATAGATGTTTTGAAAATAACTGACAGCTTTCATTTTTGAATTATCAGTATCAGACATAATTGCTAAACCATCTAATTGTTCTACATCTAAGTTATGAAATCTTTTAAAATCTTCTTTGACATTAGCTTTTACCGTAACCCATTTATTTAAATTATCTTTGGTTGTTGCTAAAACATTATCAATTGATTTTTTTGTGTATGGGCTTGGCGAATTAAATCCAACAGAATTATTACTAGAAAATACATAATTGATAGCTCTATTTGATAGTGGAGTTGCTCCTGTTTTTTTTATCACAAAAACACGCGCAGCAAAATCATGACCTTTTTTACTGTTTTCTATAATATTTGGTAAATCTTTTTCTACTTTCCATGTGATATTAATGAAAGGTGTCTCGTTTAAATCAATTTTAATTTCTTTTCCAAGACCAGAGGCTGCATTATCTGCAAATGCTTTTAAAAAATTACCATTATCGTTTGAGCCAACCGAATATTTTGTTTTATTATCTGCCCCCCTAACCTTTCTGACCTTTAATTCTGATAGCTCAGTCTCAGTAAATTCAAAAATTTTTACCTCTTTTGCGGTAGCTACTGATGTTAAAAAAAGAAACAAACTTAAAATCTTTAGTAATGATTTCATAAATTAATAATATAAAACTTTATTTTCTAATCAATGATTAAGGTAATAAAATGATTTTAGGAGCAACGCAAGTTCCGTCGTGAATTTGCTTAAAAGCATTGTCACCGTTTTTTAACTCTCTAAACTCAATCCAATCTAAAGGTCCAATGTCCTTATTAGCAAGTATTTTTAAAGTCTCTTCAAAATCTTTATTGGTATAACAATAAGTTCCAATTACAGTTACTTCTTGAAGTGTCATTTTTCTAAAATTAAAAGGTCCAGCAGGTTGAGTTAAACCTATATGGATTATGGAACCTCCTGGTTTAACAACATCAATGGCTTGTTGTCTAGAAATTTCTAAGCCAACTGTATCAAAAACAATATCAAAATTATTGCTTTTAATTTCTTTATCATTTGGAGATACAAAATTTGCATCAAGATATTTAGAACATTCAGTAAGCCTTAACTTATTTGGATCAGATAATACTATATTTTTATTGCCTTTAATTTTTGACAATATCAAACCACATAATAAACCTATTGCTCCACCCCCTTGAATTAATGTCTTACATTCAGATAATGGTTTTTTTAAAGATTGTTCGCCAATTAATACAGCATGCAAAGAAACTGCTGTTGGTTCAGCAACTGGTGCTTCATTTTTATCTAATCCATTTGGAATTTCATAAATATTTTGATCAGGAGTTGAAACATATTCAGCAAAAACTCCTTGTCTTTCTATTGGCCTATTCATTCCTAATATTATTCTATGAGGACACAAATGCTCTCTTCCACTTGTACAATATTCACATTTTCCGCATGTAATTAATGGATTTAAAACAACATCTTTACCTTTAAATTTTCCATTTTGAACTTCACCACTTACTTCATGACCTAGGATTAATGGTGGTACTCTTCTTTCATCATGACCGTGGTAAGCATGCATATCAGATCCACATATACCTGAGGCATGAACTTTTAAAATACTTTCACCGCTTATTTCAGATGGATTAACTTCATCTCTATAAACTAATTCTTGTGTTCCAGTATAAACTAATGCTTTCATATTATCTTTTTGCTAAGAGATAATATGTCAATGATGAAATAAAAGCACCTATAATCCATCCAAAGGATTGTAAAAACATTAAATTAGGATTCCAAATTGTAGAAGCAGAAAAAATAAAACCTATAAATATTGAGTAGCAACCCTTTATGTGCCATCCATTAGAAAAATAATAAATGCTATCTGCTGCTGTTGAATATATATCTTTATTGCTAATAGATTGTGATTTAATTAAATAATAATCAGCTACCATAACACCAAATATTGGCCCAAAAAATGAGATAAAAGTATCAACAAATGACAAAATACCAATTTGACTCAATACTGTCAGCCAAAAAATACCAATGAAGAAACTAATAATTAATATTATGTAACTAGCTTTTTTTAAGTTTAAAGAATTGGGTAAAAAATTAATAAGAGAATATTGAGATGGAATAAAATTAGCTACTAAATTAGTTGATGCAGATGAAATAATAATAAAAAAAATAGCAATTATTGTTATAAATGTATTGTCAAATTTACCAATTATATCGGTCGGATTGGTTAAAATTGAACTTAAATCAAGAAATCTTAAATTTAAAAAAACATCTGATCCAACAACTATAAAAACAGAAAAAATTGAAAAGATAGTCAAATTAGCAATTAAACTTAAATTACCTTTTGTTAATTCATCTTCATTTTTAACATAGCGAGAAAAATCCCCAAAACTTACAATTATAATCGAAAAATATGCAAAAATTGCACCAGCGACCGTCAATAAAGCAAAAATATTATCATGATCAAAAAGATTTTTATAATCTAATAATTCAGAAAATGCTTGTGAAGTAAGTTTTACATCACTTAATAATATTCCAAAAAAAAATATAAGCATTCCTCCATAAACTGTAATAGCCGAATAATTAATTAATCTCTTATTAAAATTTATACCAACACTAAACATTAGAGCTTGAAAAATAATAACAGCAGTAAATGAAATCCAATCAATAATATCAATGCCAAGTATAAAAACTAAAAAAATATCTTCATTCAATAATGAACTATCAATAGAAAAAATTAAAATTCTAATCAAGTAACCAAAAGCTTTTGATAAAAAGTATGTTTGAATACCAAACATAAAAATTCCAACCAAACCTCGCAATAAACCAAAATATTCTGCTCCTTTAAATCCTAATGAAGAGCGTAATAATACTGTAAATGGTAGACCGAATTTTTGAGATGGTTTTCCTATAAAATTAGAAAAAAGATAAACGAAAAAAGATCCTAATATAGTTCCAAAAAATACTACAAGTGTGTTTAAATCATAGACAATGTATAATGATGCAATTAAAGAAAATGCAATAACGCTCTGGATATTTACACCCCAAAAGCAAAACAAATCTTTCCAATTCCAAGTTTTATAGTTAGGATTAACTGTAACTAGATCCCAATTAGAAAGTGAATATTTAACTTTTGGCTGATTCATTATTGAATAATAAACTAATTAATTATGATACAATATCTTTTTTTTGATAATTTATAAAAATTCCAAATGATTAATTTTTTTAAAAAAAATAGTGGTTATTTTGCAATGCTGCTAGCTGTAATTGGATTTGGTGCTGGACCTCCATTTGTAACTTTAGCACTAGAAGAATTCTATATTATAGATTTATTAGCTGTAAGATTTTTTATCGCTTTTTTATTAATGGTAATCTTTTGTTTTGTAATGAGAGTAGATATCTCAATAAAACAAGTTGGATTAAAACCTTTTCTAATGGGTCTATTAAACCCATTTTTAGTAACTTTATCGTTTCATGTTGGGCTTTTATTAACAAGTCCAGTAAATGGAGTTGCTTTAATAAGTACTTTGCCTCTTATTCAGCCATTTGTTGCAA
>Ga0233438_10005540_pt1 | contig 10562 bp, 8 predicted proteins | sample SI_123_September_FD_182720 | JGI IMG/M metagenome (GOLD analysis project Ga0233438, IMG submission 182720) | Seawater microbial communities from Saanich Inlet, British Columbia, Canada - SI_123_September2016_10_MG | ecosystem: Environmental > Aquatic > Marine > Inlet | place: Canada: British... | reverse complement strand
GTAACCTTTCTGGCCAGCAGATATTAGCGGTCAAAGCCTCAACGGGTTATACCCTTACAACGGAAGAAAAATAAACTCATGATTACCAATTAACGCATTCAGGTGTCCCATTTCGTGCTAAAACGGCGGTCTCTGTAAAAACTTTTAGCACTGGCACAGCGACCCAATTTTGGAACCGAGCAAAAACATGAACATTTTAGTCATTAACTGTGGTTCATCCAGCGTCAAACATCAGCTAATAGATTGTCTACAAGAAGTGACCGTGGCCGAAGGAGTCACTGAGTTGAGCGCTAACGTTGATGCTGCTACGGCAGTCAAGCAGCTCCTCCAAGAAATCCAAAATGAAACTATCGATGCAGTGGGTCATCGGGTTGTTCACGGCGGCGATACTTTTCGAGATGCCGTATTAATCGACGCAGCTGTGCTTGCGAAAATTCAGGAATGGGTGCCACTAGCGCCACTGCATAACCCCCCGGCCTTGACAGGTATTGAAGCTGCACAGGCTGTGCTGGCTGACGTTCCCCACGTGGCGGTTTTTGACACAGCCTTTCATGCGACCCTGCCCCGCCGGGCTAGTCACTATGCCATCGACACCACGCTAGCTGAAAAACACCGTATCCGCCGCTATGGATTTCACGGCACGTCGCACCAGTTTGTTGCGCTCGAAGCCGCACGGTACCTAGGCCGGCCTCTTAATGAACTCCGGCTGATCACGCTCCATCTGGGAAATGGCGCTAGTGCCTGTGCGGTAGAGATGGGCAGCTCAACAGAGACCAGCATGGGCATGACCCCGCTAGAAGGCTTAGTTATGGGGTCACGCTCAGGTGATATAGATGCGGGCGTTATTTTCAAACTGCTGCGTGACGAAGTTAAAAATGTCGATGAGTTGGACAACCTACTCAATCTTCGAAGCGGCATCAAAGGTCTATCTGGTCTGAGTCATGATATTAGAGAAATCGAAGCTGCGGCTGCCTCAGGCCATGACGGTGCGCGCTTGAGCATTGCCGTCTTTGCCCATCGCGTTAAAAAATATATTGGCGCCTATGCAGCAGCAATGGGCGGGGTTGATGCCGTCATTCTTACCGGTGGCATTGGTGAGAACAGCGCAAGCCTGCGCCGGCGAATTTTACAAAGGCTCGAATTTTTAGGCATACAGATCGATGAAGATAATAACCAGTACGCCGAAGTCGATCATCAAAATAAAATTGCGCCCATCACTACAGAGAACTCCAGAGTTCCTGCGCTGGTGGTTAAGACAAACGAAGAGCTTATGATCGCTAGGCAAGCTGCCTGTTTAATCGGGCAACAAGCAAGTCTAAAAACCGATCTCAGTATTCCAATCGCGGTCAGCGCGAGACACTTACACTTAGACAAGCACACCTTCGCTCTTTTGTTTGGGGACGATGCAGAACCCACTCATCATGCAGATCTGTCCCAACCCGGACAATTTTCCTGTAAAGAAAAGGTTACCTTGGTAGGCACTCGAAATACCATTGAGGGCGTGCGTTTACTTGGCCCATTACGCAGCAAAAATCAAATCGAAGTTTCCCGTACTGACGAATACCTATTGGGTATCGACGCACCGGTCAGAGACTCTGGCAGGGTAAAAGATTCTGCGCCAATAACCCTGAAGGGACCCAAGGGCATCGTAAAACTGAAGGAGGGGTTAATCTGTGCTCGTCGACATATTCATATGCATCCAGATGATGCCGAGCGCTTTGGTGTGAAGAATAAAGATGAGGTCGAAGTTGCCATAACTGGAGGCCCTAGAGACCTTATTTTTTGTGATGTGCTAGTTCGGGTAAGTCATGGCTATCGACTTGAGATGCACATCGATACTGACGAAGCCAACGCTGCCGAGCTTGATAGACAGTCTATTGGTGAACTTGTTTACAGCGATGTAAATGACCGTTTGGCATCTATCAGGTGCGCTAAAACAACAAATAAAAGTTGATAAAACGAAATTAAAAACTCCAACATCGTTCAATGCAATAATTAGCCACTGAAGAGCCCTCGCACTGCTACTACAGCGACACGCTATGTACCAATAAGTACTTCCATGCCCACTTTTTGCGGCCATTATGCCAATATCGTAATTTAGGTACTGCACTGCGGTTATTTGCACAGCGCAATATGGATCAAAAATCATATTGCACTGCTGTACACTCTCCGAAAAATAGAAGAACCTCCTCTTTTTCCTGATTATGTTGTGGACGACGTTAATACTTACGTTGATGTGAGTTCATATCACTAACCCATCAAAACTCTGTATTTGAGATTAATGAGAAGATCGAAGTGCATACCAGGGTAGATAATGAAAGCTTAGCTCTGTCGGCTATTATTTTAATCGCTTGGTGCTCGGGCTTCGCATCACTGATTTATCAAATCAACTGGCAGCGACAACTCACCACGGTTTTTGGATTAGCTCATTACGCAACAACACTCACCATCCTCGCATTCTTTGTGGGTTTTGCTTTGGGTGCGTATTTTATAAAACGCTATTCTCATCGGCTGCAAAAGATTCTAGTGGTGATCGCCGGCCTCGAAGTCATTATCGGAACTTTTGGAGTCTTGTCTTTTGATGCTTTTGATTTGCTGAGAAATCTCAATGGAGCTGTGAGCCTAATCTTGGCTGACGCGAACACCCTATTATTGAGCACCCGCATGGCGTTGTGCTTGTTTTTTTTGTTGGTCCCAACCGTCTGTATGGGCGCTACTTTGCCCTGCTTTTTTTCCGCTTGCATCTATTCGTCTGAAAGCCGAGGCCAGCGTATTGGCTGGATTACAGGCGCCAATACCCTTGGCGCTCTTGCAGGTAGTGTATGCACCACTTGGATATTAATGGGGCTGCTTCATGGACAGACTCAGATGTTTATTGCTGCCGCACTCAACCTTTTTGGTGCTGCCATTGCTCTGCTTTTGCACGCATCCAATGTGCCTTCTCCCATCGCGCAAAGAACAACTTCAGTTCATAGGGAGGCCAAGACGTCTGCCAAGCCCAATTCATTGAGCTGTGCATTTATGCTGTCAGGAGCTGCTTCGCTTGGCCTTCAAATTTTGTGGAACCGATTAGCCTACATAAGCTTGGAACACACTATCTTCACCTTCGCGTTAGTACTGTCGGTTTTTTTGACCGCCTATGCAGCTGGTGCCTTCTGCTCGGGTTTGTGGCTCCGCAAAAACATTGCGAGACGCAGTACTGCCGCGTTGCTGCAACTCTCCGCAATGAGTTGCACCCTGATTGGTTTTCTATTTTTTGCTGAAGGACTCCAGTCTGAGACGCTATCCCAAGTAGTGCCCTATCAGCTTTCAGCCCTAGTTGTTGTATGTATGTATACCTTTTTACCCATGTTTTTCATCGGTTGGTCCACACCCATTGTTTTGGATTTGCTCAGCGGCAGTGAGAAAACGCTGGTATACGACACCAGCCGAGCCATGATGATGAACAATGCCGGCTCAATCCTCGCGATCCTAATTGTTGGATTCATTTTGATACCAGCATTCAATTTATACGCAGTGATACTGTTTTGCTCATTGTTGCTCACCGGCTCAGCAATACTTACCGCCGGTTTTCCTCGAGCTAAAATCCAAACACAAATTTACTATCCCCTAGCAGCCCTTGCTGTCACTGGGCTATTTTCGCTAGTACCAATTGATCCCTATGGGGTCAGGCACTTTAAGCTATACGGGGAGTACCCTCGTTTGTCTGCAGAAGATGAATCTGGGTACTGGGCAGTGAGTAGAAAATCTTCGCCAAAGGGTGAGATGCATTACCTTTATCTGAATGATATGTATGAGAATTATTTGCAAAATCCTGATTACGGAACCATTGAGGGCGACTTTTTACTGGCGGCAATGATCAAGCCCGAAATTCAATCCGCGTACTCCATTGGCTTAGGACTTGCACTCGAGCCCTACGAATTACTAAGGTTTCCAGAGCTAGAGCAATTTACCACAGCGGAAATCTCCCCAGCGTCACTTGATCTAGCGCAAAAAATTTGGAGCGAGTACGAGTCCACTCCTTTTGATGATCCGCGCTTTGAAGTCGTCATTGAAGATGGAAGAATCTGGCTAGAGCACCAGACAAAAAGCTTCGACTTGATTTTCTCGGGAACCAACCGCTCCTTTTATCCGGGCAGTACAAACCTATTTTCCGTTGAATACCTACAGATGTTAAAAGGCACGCTCAATCCGGGCGGTGTCGTTCAACAGTGGATACCCCGCTATCCAGACCATCAATCGGTAGTGCTAATCAAGACGTTTTTATCGGTATTCCCTGATGGCTTGTTGGTGGCTTATCGCGATCCCAGTCGCAGGGTCGCTTACTATTACATGCTTGGGTTTGGTGATGGCACGCCATTTGACTTGACCACACAAATTGAAAACGCGTTTCGTCGAGCTCCTGAAATTTTCAGTACAGCCGCTATCTCAACACCTGAAGAATTTTTGGCAACATTAAAAATCCCCAGAAGAGCGATTCTTGCAGAGCTCGATACGCCCTTAGTCTACGACGATTTACCCGTTGTAGAGTATGATCGCTCAGCCAAAAAGTTAGGCGTGTGGGTCGATATGAATAAATTCACACAGGACTATAGCCCAGCCAGGCTTAAACAATATTTGCAACCTACGCCTATGGCAGAGCAGTGGTAGCTCCTACGACAGCTTGCCAGCTCTGGTTTTTTCCATCATAAAAACCAGTGTAGGCATGCTCTGATTTTTCTTATACTTGAATTCTTTCAGCGCCAAAGTACAGCCATGACTGCTCGTCCTCTCAATATTTTTTTGGGCCGTAAAGCGGCGCAGCTCATAACAAATCAGGGCTGGTCGGGGCGCGACGTCTCACTTCTCTTAGGCGCCTCAGGAGGGCCCAAGTGGCTCATTCTTAGTCAGCTCGACCGGCTGCTCTTTGGGCGCTTTCTGATGGAAGATCGGGCTGACGCGCTAGTCGCTGTGGGGTCTTCAATTGGCTCTTGGCGCCATGCCTGTCTGTCCCAGAATGATCCCGTCGCGGCTGTAGCACGGCTAGAAGATATTTACGTTAACTGGCAGTACAGCAAGCGCCTTGATATTCAGGAAATTAGTTCCGCCAGTATTGCCATGCTAGACCACGTACTTGGCAATACTGGGGCCAGCGCCCTCATAAATCATCCGCGACTGCACAGTTATATTGTTACTGCACGGGGCCGTGGCCTAAATTCCTCTCGGTATCGAGCAGCCTTGGCTCTGGGTATGGGCACAGCCGCGATCACCAACACAGCCCACCGCGCGCTTTTAGCTTCACAATTTCAGCGGATCTTATTTACCAGCGCAGCGGCCCCTGCACTGCCTTATACAGATTTCAATACAAGCCAAATCAGTCTGCGTGACGAAACCGTCACAACTGCGCTTCATGCCAGCGGCTCTATTCCTTTTTTACTGGCAGGTGAACGTAATGTTTCAAGCGCACCCAAGGGTCATTATTGGGACGGGGGCATTATTGACTATCACTTTGATCTCAAACCCTTTGCCGAACAGCGACTGATTTTTTACCCTCATTTTCGGGGCGATCTGACTCAGGGTTGGTTTGATAAGTTTTTACCCTGGCGCCGACATCGTCCTCCCTTAGCCGAAAACCTGGTCTTGGTTTGTCCAAGCCAAGATTTCATTGACTCACTACCCCATGGAAAAATACCTGATCGCAGTGATTTCTCTCGCATGTCCACACTCGAACGGGTCACTTACTGGCGCACTTGCATGGAACGGAGTCGTGAGCTTGCGGAAGACTTCCAAAGCCAACTCAACAGCCCAGACCCTCTTTCAGGTACTCATGTTTTAAAAAACGCGTACCGGCGCTAGCCTAAAGGCCTGCTGTATCTAGTACTTCATTCGGTGAACCCAAGAAACAGCGTAGAAATATGTAAAATCTTTGATCAGTTGAGGGCTAACACTTCTCCACAAAAATTTGCCGCACCCGCACTGCCAACATCTTCTTCGAGTCTATCCTTACCCTAAAGCCATAAGAGCCTCAAAGCCCTGCCGAACCCTTCTGCTTTCACCCCAACTCTGATTGAATCGCCTGTGCAGTGGCTTTAAGTCAGCTTCACACAGTTGACTCAGAGGGAGTGAACACGCAAGGTGATCAGCCTAAACAAACAGACCTCAAAGCAATCAACTTAGGCCCGCAAAGAGCGTTATAACTATGCCAAGACGCAAAATCTCCTGCTTCCTTATCGTTTGCAACGAAGCTGATCGATTAGAGGCCAGCCTGCGGCCTTTAGCTGGCTGGGTTGATCAGTTAATCGTTTTAGATTCAGGCAGCACCGATGGCTCAGTTGAGATCGCACAAAAATACGCAGACGACGTTTATCAAACCGATTGGCCCGGTTTTGGGCCTCAACGAAACCGCGCTCTAGCGTATTGCAAACACGATTGGGTCATGACCATTGATGCCGACGAGGTCATGACGGAGGAACTCAAGACAGAGATCGATACGGTACTATCAAAACCGAATCTAACGGCAAATTTTATCCGACTGCCCTGGCACACCTTCTTATTTGGAAAGCCCCTAAAATACGGCCGATACTCAACACCTCAGGGTAAATTATTTTTAAAGACAGGCGCTAAATTTAAAGACCGACAAGTTCACGAAACGTTAATAATGCCTAGTCGCCAGACCATTACTCTGAAAAGCCCCCTACTGCACTACTCCTGGCGAGATTATCAGCACGTATCAGAAAAACACCTTAAATACGGTGTTTTGGGCGCCCAGGATAAAGCCAAAAACAAAAAAAAGGCCTCTATCCTGTATGCATTTTTTAGGTCGATCACCGACTTCTTACAGCAGTACATACTGCGATTAGGCTTTCTAGACGGCCAAAGAGGTTTGCTTATGGCGGTAATTCTTAGTCAATATGCTTTTCACAAATACGCGGCCCTTTGGACTATGACGGACGACATTAGCCAACAGTCTGGGAATCACTAAGAGAAAGCCCATTTAAGCTTTCGCTGACATCCGCTGCCGCATTAAATTTCACAACAAGAAAATGATATGACCGACGATAAAGTTTTCATCTCGAGAAATTACAAAGCGCGCTTTTCTGCAGCAGGCAAAGCTAAAATCGATTGTGAAGATGCGCTGGAAAAAAATGGATTTAAAAATATCGGGCTGCCCAGAGCAACCTATACCTCTACCCTACCCAATTTTTTCTGGACGTTGTTCGGAACCATCCTTGGGTTACTAAGGCTCAAGCGTCATAGTATCTTGGTGGTGCAATACCCAACCAAAAAATACTACGACTTCATTGTTCAGATTGCCAAACTCAAACACTGCAAAGTGATCACCATCATTCATGACTTGCGATCCCACCGAAAACAGAAAATGCACGTCGACAAAGAGATGGCCTCTTTAAACAAGAATGACGTGGTCATTGCGCACAACTCATTCATGACAGCCTGGTTACAGGATCATGGTTTAACATCGAAAACCGTCAACCTTAATATTTTTGATTATCTGTGCGAGCTAAAGACTTCAAGCGCGCCAACACCACCTCGGGACAAATTTAGACTGGTATTTGCAGGCGTCTTGGAAAAAAGGAAAAACGGTTTTCTTTACTCACTGGATGCGCTTAATGCCAAAAGCTTTACCTGCAACCTATATGGCATCGGATTTAATGCGTCAGAGTTACCCCAAGACAGCATAGTGAATTACCAGGGTGTATTTCCCGCCGACGAAATTGTTGATCGCGTTGAGGGGGAGTTCGGCATCGTATGGGACGGCACCTCACTTGATGAGTGCAAAGGCAGCTTTGGTGAGTACCTTAAAATCAATAACCCGCATAAAACCTCGATGTACCTCAGAGCGGGTTTACCGATAATAATTTGGGACCAGGCGGCGATAGCGAAATTTGTACAAGATAAAAATGTTGGCATTGCAGTCGCGTCACTCGCTCAGGTTGATGAAGCACTACAAAGCGTCAGTGACGATGATTATCGAGAGATGAAGAAAAATGCAGAGTCAGTTTCACAGCAGCTCGGCGAGGGCGCCTTTCTAACGGCAGCGGTAGACGACGCAGTGTCACAGGTAACCCATTATTAGCGATCACAGTTCTAGACCATTATTGGTCCTAATCCTAGGTTAGCTCTTTCTGACAGAGGGACAACGCTGCCTCGATCGTGTCATCCATATCGTAGTATTTGTAATCCGCCAGCCGCCCTCCAAATATCACCTTCTCGGCATACTCTGGAGCGCTTGCAAGGGCCTTGTACTCCTTCACAAGTGCGTTATTTAACTCGTCGTTAATCGGATAGTATGGCTCGTTATCCTTACTAAATTCGTGGGGATACTCTTTGGTAACAACAGTTCTTTCCTGTGTGCCAAACTCAAAATGTTTATGCTCCAAGATGCGCGTGTAAGGCACATCTTTGTCGGTGTAGTTAATAACTGCGTTGCCTTGATAATTCTCTTGATCGAGAACTTGTGTTTCAAAATGCAAACTTCGGTATTCCAACTCACCTAAGGCACAACCGAAAAACTCGTCGATCTTGCCCGTATACAGCACCTTCTTACCAAGTTCGTTCCAATGCTGCTGGTCATCGAAATAGTTAATGTCAGTTCTTGTCTCAACGCCTTCAAGCAGCGCATTAGTGAGGGCGTTGTAGCCTCCAATCGGAATGCCTTGATACAGGTCATTAAAGTAATTGTTATCAAAGGTAAATCGAAAGGGTAGCCGCTGAATGATAAATGCAGGAATCTGAGTGGCCGGCCTGCCCCACTGTTTTTCCGTATAACCTTTGATCAGAGTCTCATATAAAGCTCGGCCACCTAAAAATAGGGCCTGCTCTTCAAGGTTGCTGGGGTCCATATCCTTAAACTCAGCGCGCTCTTCCTCAATCTTGGCTTTTGCTTGTTCAGGCGTGGTTACCCCCCAAAGCTGGTAAAACGTGTTCATGTTAAAGGGTAAGTTAAAGAGCTTGCCGCGAAAATTGGCTACCGGTGAATTAACGTAACTGTTGAAAGAAACGTACCGATTAACGTAGTCCCACACCTCTTGATTGCTGGTATGGAATATATGGGCCCCATATTTATGGACATTTATGCCTTCAATGTTTTCGCAATAAATATTGCCCCCCACGTGATTTCGCTTGTCGATAACCAGCACATTCTTGCCTGCGTCGGTTGCTTCCCGCGCGAAAACAGAGCCAAAAAGACCCGCTCCAACAATAATATAATCGTACTGACTCATTGAAGACATTGCCTTTTCACGTCTTGGGAGACCTCAACTATACAGCAATATTTTTTCACCCAAAGACTGCAGCACAACGAAATAAGTTTCGAAAAATATGCCAATTCAAGACACCTCACTTTTTTAAACAAAGCAATTTCAGCCAGAAGCCGGGCAATCTCTTGTATTCCCAAGCGTCGCACTCAAAATGGCCGTGGGCCCGAGTGACGCGCAGTTGCAGCAAAAATCACTTCTCCGTTACCGTCCTTCAATGGGTGTTTATCGGTCGCTGCAGTGCAGAATTAAGACTCCCATGCCCGCAGCGATGGTCGATAGTATGTCTCGAGATAGGCTAAAAGTTCATCACCAATCACTTCAATCAACAAACCTGAAGGACCCTGAAAGTAACCCTGGGGATCTGCAGAAACACCCAAAACCCGCCGGTAACCGCTGTCCAATAGCTGCTGACACATCGGCAGCAATCATTTCCCGCTGAAAGCGCGCGCCCATCACTTTAGTTGCGCCATAAAAAAACCCACCGAAGGTGGGCTTTGATTGCTGCTAGTCCGACTGCACATATTCACTCCTGACAGTCGAAGTTCAAACAACTTAACGACTAATATTCCAACCTGCCTGCTCTAACGCAAAGCGATCTTCACTGAGGCTAGCCACACGACTTACCTGCCCGGCATCATTGAAAACAAAACGAGTCACTGTGTGAGCCTCAACAGGCAAGCCGCTTGTCTCGTCAGTATCCCAATTTTGAGTCCATACGTAGACCACATTGTCATTGCCCACGGCCTCATGAAGCTCCCACTTATCGGGCGCCCAATTTTCGCCATCGCCTGTGGCCATCCACTCTAGGCTTTGCGCCTTCGAGATAGGCGTAGAAATAACGCCACGTGTGACCGCTATATCCATGGTCTCCTCGCCCCGAAGAATAACGGCTTCAACGACTTCTCCCGGTTTACCTCGAAAATCCAGCTTATCCATATTGGCTTCATTTACTTCAACACCGCGGACAGAGACAAATTCGTCGCCGGCCTCCAATACTGCTGCCGCTGGACTCTCCGGAGTAACCGTGCCCACGATCATTCGTCCCTCACCATCAGAGGGGTCCCAAGTGAAGCCAAACCCTACGTAACGCCCTCGAATCAAATTACCGTCATCGGCCATGAGTGATTCAACGGCAGCCAGCCCTTCAGCCTGTCCAGTATTCATCGCTGTGACCCACTGTTTCGCAGTTTCAAGGTTTGGATTCACCGCCGGAGCGGCCATCTCAGCAACAGGCGCATCATTGGCGCCGCAAGCAGCCAGCGAAAGAAGCGTCATTGCGCCAAATACTTTTACGCTGCGGTACAT
>Ga0233438_10005534_pt1 | contig 10569 bp, 9 predicted proteins | sample SI_123_September_FD_182720 | JGI IMG/M metagenome (GOLD analysis project Ga0233438, IMG submission 182720) | Seawater microbial communities from Saanich Inlet, British Columbia, Canada - SI_123_September2016_10_MG | ecosystem: Environmental > Aquatic > Marine > Inlet | place: Canada: British... | reverse complement strand
GTTACCTTAGCATCCAAGGACTAACTCGTCTAAATGATTGACTACTAATGGATTGATTTCTAGTAAGCTAAGGTCATTTTCGATAAAAAATTGACCTAGATTAGTCAGTAGCGCATGCCAAGACTTTAGCGTCTTTTTTGATAAGTTAAGATGTTGAGCGAGGTCTCTACTTTGATAGCCCATCACACCAAATTGAGGGTCCATCACAAATGTATGGATCTTTTCAGGGTTGCTTTGGGCCACTGCTTCAATATCCATACCACCAGCTTCTGATGCCATAAACACAAGCGCTTGTTTAGCTCGATCGACCACAATACTTAAGTATAACTCTCGCTCAATTTGACAAGGCTCTTCGATCAGCACCTTGTGAACTGGCTGTCCTTCTTTCGTCGTTTGATAAGTAACCAATCGAGTGCCAATCAGAGATTTTACAACTTCTACCAGAGACTGTTTGCTATCAACTATACGCACACCCCCTGCTTTACCTCTACCGCCAGCATGAACTTGCGCCTTGACAACACATCTGTCAAAGCTCATACGGTCATAGGTTGCTTGGGCTTGATCAGCGTTGCTCACTGCTTCAAACTCAGGTACTGGAATATGGTATTTTCTTAACAGCTCTTTAGCTTGGTACTCATGTAAATTCATGTTTTTCCCTTAACGATTAAATATCGAGTAATAATCTGGATGGATCTTCTAATGTATTTTTGATGTGCATCAAAAACTGAACAGCATCGGCACCATCAATTAATCGGTGATCATAAGATAGTGCTAAATACATGATAGGACGAACGACCACTTGTTGATCAATGACCGTAGGACGCTCTACAATATTATGCATTCCTAAAATCGCACTTTGAGGTGGGTTGATAATTGGTGTTGATAGCATGGATCCGAATTTCCCTGCATTACTAACCGTCATCGTGCCGCCAGTCAGGTCATCCATCGTCAATTGGCCTGCTTGCGCCTTTTGAGAAAAATCAACGATTGCTTGTTCAATTTCTGCCATTGATAATTGATGGGCCCCACGAATAATTGGTACTAACAAACCTCTTGGTGACGAAATAGCAACCCCCATATCAACGTAGTTAAAGTACACCACATCTTGACCATCTAAAGTTGCATTCATAATCGGAAAAGCTTCTATCGCTGCCACCATTGCGCGAATGAAAAACGACATAAATCCTAACCGCACACCGTGGCGCTTCTCAAAAGCAGCTTTATGACGATTCCTTAGCGCCATCACTGGCTGCATGTTCACTTCATTAAATGTTGTTAAAATTGCACATTGGCTTTGCACTTCAAGCAAACGCTCTGCTACACGCTTTCTCAGTCTAGACATTGGCACCCGTTTCTCTCGGTCAGCCGATACAACTTTATCTAAAGCTGCTTGGCCAGTTACATCAGCCGGCATAATACGTCCACCTTTACCACTACCTCGCACTTGAGAAGGCGCTACTTGCTGTTCAAACATTTTTTTTCTGGCAGCTGGCCCGGCTTTAATTGAATCAGCTGTTGAATCTTCAGGTTGAGATTCTACCGGTTGCTGAGGCGTAGGTGTTGGCTCATGCTGCTCAACCTTTTTTTCCTCTGCTGATACTGCTTCTAAAGATAGTAATAGCTCGCCTGTTTTAACGGTGTCACCTTTTGGTCGGTGAATTTTGGTGACTTTTCCTGCATGTGGCGCTGGCACCTCCAACATAATCTTATCTGTTTCTAGATCAACTAGATGGTCACCTGCTTGAACCACATCACCTTCTTGACATGACCATGAATCAATCGTTGCGTCAACAACCGATTCTGGAAGGTCTGGAACTTTGACATCCGACATAAATCATATTCCTCTATTTACTTTTGTCGCCAAAAATCTGGTCTACTAACACCGCTTGCTCTTTTCGATGAACGCTTGCATAACCTGCCGCCGGTGAAGCTGAACTAGGCCTAGAAACCAGAGTAAGCGATTGATTTTGGCCAATTAATCCTTCCAAATCGTGACGTATACTCCGCCAGGCACCTTGGTTTTCTGGCTCTTCTTGGCACCAAACCACCTTTTTGAGGTGCTTAAGCGATGCTAGCTTACTCTGTAAAATCTTGGTTGGAAAGGGGTAAAGTTGCTCTAGACGCAAAATCACTGTCCGCTGATCTTTAACCTCGCGTTGTTTTTTCATCAAATCAAAGGCTACTTTGCCGCTACATAGCACACAGCGCTCAACCCGATCTGTCTTAATTGCTTGATCTTCAAGTACTGGTAAAAATTCACCTTCTGATAAGTCTGACCAATTTGCCACCACATCTGGATGGCGCAACAAGCTTTTTGGCGTCATCACAATTAGGGGGCGCCGACTAGCTCCCATCATCTGCGCCTTTAAAAGATGGTAAATTTGACTTGGAGACGTTGGCATACAAATTGACATATTGTTTTGTGCTGCTAATTGCAGGTAACGCTCCATACGGGCAGAACTATGTTCAGGCCCTTCACCTTCATATCCATGCGGCAGTAATAAAACCATACCGCAAAGGCGCTCCCATTTCTGCCAAGCAGAGCTAATGAACTGGTCCATAAAGACCTGAGCCCCATTGGCAAAGTCTCCATATTGTGCTTCCCATATAACCAGTGTATTTGGATCTGTTTTTGCATAGCCGTATTCAAAACCAATCACACCTGATTCAGATAGCACAGAATCATACACTTCAAAGCTCGACTTAATTGACGGTGAACCAAGTGGATACCAACGCTTGCCACTACTGGCGTCATGATATACACAGTGACGATGGCCAAAAGTACCTCGACCACAATCTTGACCAACTAACCGAACCCGGTAGCCACGATCTTGCAAACTAGTATAAGCTAGCATTTCAGCAAAACCCCAATCAATCGGCTTATCACCATTAAGCATCGCCTGGCGATTATCAATGACCCGCTTCACTTGTCTTTGAAACTGAAATTCTGCTGGTGATTCAACCAACTTGCTACCTAGGGCCTTTAAATGCTTTTGACTATCTTTGGTATCGACCTTTCTACCATCATATTCACAGTAAGGAAGCCATTTTTTCCTGCGCTCGGACAGGACAAAAGAAGCATGCGTGTCAATCATAGCATCGCCTTCTGTCAACTTCTGCTGAATACTGGCTTGTATGCTTTGCCACTGCGGTTGATCAATAATGCCTTGCTCAATTAATTGACTTGCAAAACGTTTGGCAACAGTTGGTAGTTGATCGATGGCTTGATACATTTTTGGTTGCGTCATTCGAGGCTCATCACCTTCATTATGGCCCAAACGTCGATAACACACTAAATCGATAATCACATCTTTGGCAAAAGTCTGGCGGTAAGCAACAGCCAATTGAGCAGCTCGGACGACAGCAATTGGATCATCACCGTTCACATGAATCACTGGCGCCGCAATCATTTTCGCCACATCAGAGCAATATCGGCTAGATCTTGCATCTTGTGGGTTGCTACAAGTAAAGCCAATTTGATTGTTTAAAATAATATGCACTGACCCTTTAACATCATGCGCTGGCGTTTGAGAAAGGTTAAATGTCTCTGCTACAACGCCTTGCCCCATCATCGCTGCATCACCGTGAATAATCACAGGACACGCTTGCAATGGTTGCTCTTGATAATAGTTAGCTTGCCTTGATCGACATGAACCTAGCACCACCGACCCTATAAATTCTAAGTGCGAAGGGTTACACTCTAATGACAGGTGAACTGGTTGATCACCAATGGTACGATCGCAGGAGTAACCCAAGTGATATTTAACATCACCTGATATCGACTTGGCAGGATACTTGCCAGCAAACTGATCCTTTAGCACAGCCGACTGCATACCAAAAACATTAAGCATGACACTGAGTCGTCCACGATGCGCCATACCCATCACTAATTCTTTAACGCCGAAATCACTGACACCATGATCAATCACGGCCTGAAGGCAGGGTATTAAACTCTCGCCACCTTCCAAGGAGAACCTTTTTTGACCGACAAATGTTCGTGCTAAAAAATGCTCCATCCCTTCTGCACAAGCTAGTTGATATAAAATGGCCTGCTGCTGTTGGTGGCTCAGTGCATTTTGAACAGGCTCTATTTGCTGTTGAAACCAGGAAATTTCATCATCAGACTCAAGGTGTTTAAACTCATAACCCGTTGTAGATCGATAACACTTCTGAATATGCAAAGCAAAGTCTTTTGACTGACCTGTAAAACGCATGCGCTTCAAAAAATCAGCACTAATCGATGCTTGTGGCGGCATTGGCCCACCAGCTGTTGGTGGGTGAATCGGGCTGATGTTAGCATGACGATGACCAAGTTGACGCATTTTTTCAACCCAATCAAGCCAAAGTAGATCTGCCACTTCATGATGGTTATGTTGTTGACCGCGATCCAGGTGAATGCCTTTTTGTGCTAATCGATGAGACACATCACAGCCACCAGATAACTGTTCAAAATAGGCTTTCCAGCTCGCTGCTATATGATCACGCTTACCGGCTAAATAATCCTCATATAGTGATTCAATGTAAGCAGAACTTTCAGCAAAGCACTTAGAGCTTTGGTAGAACAGATCACGTTGGGAATCACTCATTAGCCTGTGGCCTTTTGACGCATACGCGATTGAATTTTATGAATCGCTTGCGATGGATTTAAACCTTTAGGGCACACATCAGCGCAATTCATGATACCACGACATCTGTAAAGGCGGTATAAACCTTCTAAGTCTTCTAGCCTAGCAGCTTCTTCAGTATCGCGGCTATCCAAGATAAAGCGACAAGCCCACAGTAACCCGGCAGGACCAACAAATTCATCAGGATTCCACCAAAAAGATGGGCAAGACGTGGTGCAGCATGCACATAAAATACACTCATAATGGCCATCTAGCTTATCACGGTCCTCTACACTTTGAAGGCGCTCTTTGTCTGGATTATCCTGACGGTTTTTTAAGTATGGTTTGACTGACTCGTATTGTTTGTAAAACCTTGTCAAATCAACAATCAAATCTCGAATTACAGGCATGCCGGGTAACGGCCGAATCACGACCTTATCACCAAGTGAGTCAAGGGTTGTTTGGCAAGCCAAACCATTTTTACCATTGATATTCATACCATCTGAGCCACAAACGCCGCCACCGCATGACCGCCGAAAACCCAGCGTGTCATCCTGTGTTTTTATGGACTCAAGTGCATCAAGCAGCATGATGCCGGTAATTTTATCCGGATTAACATGAAACGTTTGCATGTAAGGCTTTTTAGCCTTTTCAGGCTGGTAACGATAAATCTGAACCTCCATCATCCCTCTCGCGCTTGTAGTGGTACCGAATCTGTTTCTAGTGGCTTCATATTCACTGGACGTTTACCAATTTTACCTTCTAAGTATATTGAGTGGCAATGCCACTTCTCGTCATCACGATCAGGAAAATCCACTCGAGCGTGGGCGCCACGACTTTCTTTCCTCTCAAACGCACTATAGGCAGTTGATAAGGCCACCGATAGCAAATTGTCGAGCTCATATGCTTCGACTCTGGCGGTATTAAATACCTGACTATGATCCGATAAAATGGTTTCTCGTTCATGTTGGGCTACTAGGTCTTTCAGTTTCTGCAAGCCAGATGCCATCGTATCACCTGTTCTAAAGACTCCAAAGTCTTGCTGCATAATGGTTTGCATTTTCGAGCGAACTTGGCTAACGGAAATACCTTTCTTCCTTGTATTCATCGTTTCCATGCGACTTATCACTTTCTCAAGGCGATCTTTATCAATATTAGGAAGTGAGGCGCCTTGCTGAAGGTGTTGATGAATTTGGATACCACATGCGCGACCAAAAACCACAAGATCAAGCAGTGAGTTGGCTCCTAACCGATTAGCACCATGCACTGACACACAAGCGCATTCGCCAGCTGCAAAAAGCCTAGGCACGATGTGATCTTTTTGATCAATCACTTTAATCACTTCGCCCAAACGAGTCGTTGGGATGCCACCCATTAAGTAGTGGCAGGTTGGCACAACTGGTATCGGCTGCTTAGCAGGGTCAACGTTAGCAAAGGTCTTAGAAATTTCTGTAATACCAGGTAAACGCTTTTGTAAAACCTTTTCACCAAGATGCTCTAGCTTTAGAAACACATGGTCCTGGTTTGGTCCACAGCCCCGGCCTTCACGTATCTCAATCATCGATGATCTAGAAACTACATCTCGACACGCTAGATCTTTCATATGAGGGGAATAGCGTTCCATGTACCTTTCACCTTCACGGTTCACCAAGAAGCCGCCTTCTCCTCGGCAACCTTCAGTGACCAGTACGCCTGCGCCAGCAATACCAGTTGGGTGAAATTGCCACATCTCCATGTCTTGTAAGGCTAATCCAGCACGCGCAACCATGCCCAAACCATCACCAGTACAGGTATAAGCATTAGTCGTTGATTGATAAATTCTGCCCGCGCCACCGGTCGCTAATAAGGTAAAGCGTGACCGTAATAAGCGGATTTCACCTGTTTCAATACATAAAGCGATGACACCAGCAATTTCTTGTTGATCAGAAAACAACAGATCAATCACATACCACTCATGGTAGAATTTGGTTTTATGTGCAACGTTTTGCTGAAAGAGCGTATGTAGCATGGCATGACCTGTGCGATCTGCCGCTGCACAAGTTCGGTGCACTGACTTCTTTCCATATTCTCGAGTTTGCCCACCAAAAGCGCGCTGATAAATTTTTCCGTTCTCATCCCTAGAAAATGGCATGCCCATATGCTCAAGCTCAATGATCGATTGAGGAGCATGCTTGCACATATATTCAATAGCATCCTGGTCGCCCATAAAGTCTGAACCCATAATGGTGTCGTACATATGCCAGCGCCAATCATCATGGCCGTCAGCGTTACCCAGTGCTGCATTGATGCCGCCTTGGGCAGCTACTGTGTGGGACCTTGTTGGAAATACCTTTGAAATTAAGGCCACTTGGTGACCAGCCTCTGACAATTGTATAGCAGCCCTCAGACCGGCGCCACCACCACCTACGATCAGTGCGTCATGCGTTTCTTCAACATATGCCATTTCAAACAACCCCCAATGCAATCCAAAGTGATTCAATGATTGATCCACATAAAACAGCTAGAACAAAGAGAAAACTAAAATACCTGGTCAACTTGTGGTGAATATAATCGGTTATCACTGTCCATAAGCCATACCAAGCATGAAAGGCTAAAGATAAAGACACTGAAAAGCAGAGCCACCGCACCCATGTTAAACGCAGCCACTGGTGCCACTGCATTAATCCTTCAAGGGTGAAGGCCTGCCACACTAACACTAAAATAAAAGCTAGAATTAATAAGCCAGTAATTCGTTGAACCCACCAGACCGATTGACCTTTTAGCATAACCAATACCCCAGGACCAAGCTAAACACGACTGACATCACGATCACTAGCCAAGCAGTAGTACGGGCAATCACTAGACCAGACAAAACGCCAAAATCGTTGAGAATATGCCGAACACCCGCTAATGAATGATACATAATTGCACTTAACAGCAACCAAATGATTGTGCGACATATACCACCATGAAGCCACTTAATCGCCTGCTGAAATGAAGAATCGTCTTGAATCAACATTCGCCAGAAGATGATGGTACAAGGGTATAAAAGAAAAAGAAGCACGCCTGTCATGCGGTGTAAAATCGATGCAATAGCTGGAATAGGTAAACGAATCTGAAATAAATTCAAATAGACTGGCCTTTTATGCAAGCGACTCATCTTACGCAGGGTTTTAGTTACTACGGTATTATAGTCAGAAAACCGCACAACACAATCCCCGCCACCAAATATAAACGGTATTTGTTGAGTATGACCGAATAACGCTTTTAATTTTCAGCAAATGCATTATGCTATTTATTTATTTTGTTTAGACCACGTCATGTCAGAATCGATAAGCCAAGGTAAAGCCGAAACAGCCACTATCGTGCTACCAAATGGCAAATCTTGTCAGCTGCCAGTACTATCAAGTAATCGCGGTTTACCAGTCATAGATATTCGTCAATTAGGCCGCAATGGCTACTACACACATGATCCTGGCTTCAAGTCCACTTCTTCGTGTCAATCTGATATCACCTATATTGATGGCGTAAAAGGAAAACTCTATTATCGTGGCCACTCGATTGAAAGCCTGGCAAATCAACCTTTTGAATCAATTATCCACTTATTACTATTAGGCTCACTGCCCTCAGACCAACAAAAAGTAGAATTTACTAAACAACTTAAAGTGCAAGCAGATTTGCCCACCCAACTTTTAAAAACATTTAAACAGCTGGATACCAATCTACATCCAATGGATAAATTACAGGTAGGTTTACACTTGCTAAAACCAAACACCGGGCTAAAGCTAGACACGCATGAACAACGCCTTCAAGTTGCCCTCGATATCATTGCTAAAATGCCTCTACTAGCTGCTTTGTGCCACACTCCTTCAGCTTCAACAAACCTGGATACTTATGCCGAACGCTTTTTAGGATCACTACTTGGTAGTAACGCGATTAACTCAGTGCGGCAATCAGCATTCGACTGTATCTTAATGTTGCATGCTGACCATGAACAAAATGCATCGACCTCGACTGTTCGGATGGTAGCCTCGACTGGTGCCTGCCCTTACTCTGCTTGTGCCGCTGGCATTGCAGCACTCTCTGGCCCTAAACATGGTGGTGCCAACGAAGCTTGCTTAAAAATGCTTAATACAATTGGTAGTACAGCGAATATCCCAGATTATATCGATCGGGTCAAAGACCACCAAGATCCTACCTTGCTAATGGGATTTGGCCATCGAGTTTACAAGAACTACGATCCACGTGCTGCTGTTATGAAATCGCTCTGCCATCAGGTCATGAAGCAAGCCTCAGACCCGTTACTTGAAATCGGTCAACAACTTGAAGCAGCTGCACTTGAAGATGACTACTTTATTCAACGAAAATTATTTCCAAATGTTGATTATTACTCTGGCCTCACACTGAGTGCTATGGGCATTCCTACTCAATTATTCACAGTTATCTTTGCGCTAGCGCGTACCACAGGTTGGCTAGCTCATTGGTTAGAACTACATCAAGATCCTGACGCAGTGATCAGTCGACCTAGACAAAGATATATGGGGAAATGAATCCTACCTAATCTCACCTCACTTCAAAAAAGATATCAAAATATAATAGCTTACCAAGGTAAGGCTATCAGAAAATAGAAGTTTTGGATCTATACCTTATAAAATATTTCATAAACACTGACCACAAATATTTTTTGTTCTTTACGTCAGCGCCCAGCAGTAAAAAAATCTAAAGAACAAAATATTCTTTACAAACCAATAAGTTAAAAAAAATATTTATTTGAATTAAAGTATAAAAAATAGCATAATATAGTGCATTCTTTTTGGGCAAATAATCATGTTATCTAGGTCGACTCTACAAACCAAACGTCATGGTAGTGTTAAAAAATCAGAACAACCTGAGGAATTGGAAAATAAAATCGATAAAAAACTTTCACGAAAAATAGATTCAGAAAAAACAATTAATAAACATGTATATTATATATCAAACGGAGAACTCTCTTTCGAAGACGGGACAATAAATATCCCATCAAGTGCATTTGAAAATAACAAAGAAATAACTTCTATTATCCTCCCCTCATCTTTGATAGAGATTGAAAGGTGGGCATTTCAATACTGCACCAAGCTCACACATATTAAGCTTCCGGAAGGATTAAAAAAGATTGAAAGGGGGGCATTTGAAAGATGCAGCAATCTTACACATGTTGAGCTTAACAAAGGATTGCAAGAAATTGGTTATTTTGCATTTGAAAATTGCTACAATATGAAGTATGTGATTTATGGAGGAACCAATAAACAGATTATCTCTGAAATCAAGTCTCAATTACCAACAGCTGTGCTTATTAATCCTAGTGATCTACCTGATAAGTTTGATACTTGGTTTTATCAAAAACAGACAGTTTTTCTTGAGCTAAAGTATTCAAGTTCCATATTAAGCTACGAAAAAAAAATTCGTTTTTTGTCAGATCAAAATTTAGAAGTAAAAGATCAGTTAATATTATTAAAAAGTTACTGTCCATCCATGCCCTTATCTGTTATTGAGAAACATAATATGCCTCTATTAAGAGAAGTATTTGAAGAGATCAATGCTGAAAGTAATACCGCACATTACTCTGGCTACCAATACCTTAGACTCTCTGAGGTCTATACAACTTATTGTTTACTATCTAAGTCTAACTTTTTTACGAATGGAGTCTACAACGTTTCTTCTCCTAAGAATATCGATAATGAACGCTTGGATAACGCCATGACTAGTGATAAAAGTTGAAATGATTCCTTACATTTGTAAAAACATGTAAGATATAAAGGCACATTGGTCAATATCAAAAAAGTAAGAAGGCTGATGGGATTGATGGGCTTAAAAGCTATTTACCCGAAGCCAAAGACATCTTGTGGTTCAGCTAATCAGGAGGTTGCACCATACCGATTAGCAAATCTTGAAATCACAACAGTGAATCAAGTATGGCAAGTAGATATCACCTATATTCGCACTCGTA
>Ga0233438_10005522_pt1 | contig 10586 bp, 9 predicted proteins | sample SI_123_September_FD_182720 | JGI IMG/M metagenome (GOLD analysis project Ga0233438, IMG submission 182720) | Seawater microbial communities from Saanich Inlet, British Columbia, Canada - SI_123_September2016_10_MG | ecosystem: Environmental > Aquatic > Marine > Inlet | place: Canada: British... | reverse complement strand
AAAAGTAGCTAGAAAATTAGTAAAAAAAATTGACAATAATGAGAAAGTAAATAATCCTATTGGTGAAAAGGACTTGAAGGATTTACTTGGTGTTCAAAAATTTAATTACGGGGAAATAGAAGAAGAAAGTAGAATAGGAGTGGTAACAGGATTAGCTTGGACAGAAGTTGGTGGAGAAATTTTAAAAATTGAGTCTGTTGTTATGCCCGGTAAAGGTAAAATGCAAATTACAGGAAAACTAGGAGATGTGATGCAAGAGTCCGTTAAAGCTGCTAAATCATATATAAGATCAAAAAGCTTAGACTACGGAATAATTCCACCTGTTTTTGATAAAAAAGATTTTCATATTCACGTACCTGAGGGAGCGACTCCTAAAGATGGTCCTTCAGCTGGAGTCGGCATGGTTACTTCAATAATATCTGCAATTACAGAAATAGCAGTTAATAAAAATGTTGCCATGACTGGTGAGATCACTCTTAGAGGTTTGGTGTTACCTATTGGAGGGTTAAAAGAAAAATTACTTGCAGCACATAGAGCAGGAATAAAGACTGTTTTAATCCCAATTGAAAATAAAAAAGATTTAGTAGAAGTTCCGAAAACTATATTAGAATCTATGGATATAATACCTGTTAAAAATGTAGACGAAGTACTTAAAGTTGCTCTTGTTAAGCCTTTGAAAAGAGTAGAATGGGTAGATGTTGATCAAATAGCTAAAAAAGACAAAACAAAAAAAGAATTAAGTACGCACTAACATTCAAATAATTAATCTAACCAATTTTTAAAAATATCTAAATTTGAAGCAACATATGGAGGTAAAACAATTGTATCTGCTTTTTTTAAAGTAGATTTACTAGACCATTTGTACTCTTTTTGATCTGCTTTATAATCATATATTATTCTTTTCTCTCTAATTATTTTTTTTATATCATCCAATTTTAAACCACTTTCTTCAAATTCATAATGATGAGCAAAATTTAGTAATTTTTTTTGCAACTGTTCTGGAGTTTTTAAGCAAGTAAAATGCCAACCTCCATTTTTAATAAATACAAGATTAGAATATTTCTTTTTTGAAAAAAAAGTATCTAATCTCCATTTAGGATAATTTTTTCCTTTTATATTTCTTAACCATTGCGGAGATATGAAGTTTTTATATTTTATACCACGTGTCCCTTGCCAAACAAAATCATCATAAATCAAATTTAATTTATAATAAAAAATTGCTTGTTCAAAAATATAAGTATTGTTTTTAATTTCAAATAAATTTAAATTCTGTAAGTTTGGAATTTCATCTAAATCACTAATTAATACGATATCATCATCTAATATATCACTTAAACCTTTTATTAAATTTTCTCTTTGAAAATAGTCTCTAGCCATTCCATTTAATATTAACTTCTCACCTCTTTTTTCTTTTGACTCTCCATCTATCAATCCCAAAATATTTTTGGGTTGTTTATTTACCACATGGTAAGAAATCTTATCTTTAAATTTTTTAAATTTGCTGATGTCAAACTTCAGTTCTTTTTTATTACCATTATGGGTATAAGTTGCTTCAGTAATAACGAACTTTTTCACATATTTATCAAGAGTATTTAATCGTAAGTCTAGAAGTAAATCCTCATCAAAATACATGAAGCAATCATATATATTCATGTCATTTGAGTTATAATAAAAAATAATATAAGTAAATATTTATAAAATTTCTATGAAAAAAAAAATCATTATTACAGGCGGTTTAGGTTACATTGGAACCGAGCTATGTAAATTATATTCGGGTGTAAGCTGGCACCATGAAATTATTGTAATAGACAATAGGTTTATATCAGAAAGAGTAAATCAAATTCGCAACTGGAATATGGAATTTATTCAAGGTGATATTTTAGATAAAGAACTTGTACAAAAATATTGTGAAAATGCGGATGTGGTTCACCATTTGGCTGGAGTAACAGATGTACCAAGAACACAAAGTGAAGCATCAAAAGCTCAAGATGAAAAAATTATTGAGGTTGGTGAAAGAGGTACTCAAAATATTTTAGAGTCTATAAGTGATAAATGTAAAATTATTTTTCCATCAACTCATGTTGTTTATGAGGGAATTAATGAAGTTAAAACAAATATCATGGAAGACGAACAACTAAAACCTGTATTATCTTATTCATCATCAAAAGCAATAAATGAAAACCAATTAAAGAAATCTGGAAAAAATTATGTAATTTTAAGATTAGGTTCTGTATATGGGTACTCAACTGATTCAATGCGAATAGATATAATGCCAAATTTATTCTCAAAAATTGCTTCGCAAAATGGAACTTTAAAGCTATTTGCAGGTGGAAGACAAATTAAGAGTTTAGTTCCATTAATAGATGTAGCCAGATGCTTTAAATTTATGGAGGAAAAAAATAATATTAGTTCAGAAACATTTAACTTAACAAAAGATACTCTTTCGGTTAAAGAAGTTGCAGAAGTCTGCAAGAAACATAATCCAAAAATAATACTAAAAGAAACAAATGATGAAGTTCCTAACTTAGGATTTTCTTTGTCCAATAAAAAATTATTAGGCACAGGTTTTAATTTTCTTTATAACCTAGATCAAAATATTAAAGAAATGATACAAAAATGGTCTAAGCAAAATCTCATAAAAGACCTAGAACATGTTAGAGACGGAAATAATTTATTTAAAGATAATAGAGGTGTTATAAGTAACCATGAGTTAACAGAGCCCATAAATTTAATTGGTTTGATTGATTCAAAAAAAGGAACTATCAGAGCTAACCATTATCACCCGCAACAAGAACAAAAATGCTTATTTACTAAAGGTCAAATCATTGAAATATTTCAAGACATAATAAATCCAATGGCTCCTAAAATTACCCAAGTTGTAAATGCTGGTCAACTTTCAATAATAAAACCTAATGTTGCACATACGATGGTTTTTACTAAAGATACAACATTTTTAAATCTTGTAAGAGGTGAAAGAGATCATGAAAATTATGGGATAACACATACAGTTCGACATGTGTTTGTCGATGAAAAAGAAAAAAATTTATTAATGGAATGTTATAAATTTGATTGTAGATCGTGCGGTAATACTGATCTTAAAAGAGTAGTTTCATTAGGATATCAGCCTCTAGCAAATAACTTGCTTAAAAAACAAAACGAAAAATGTGAACTATATCCGTTAGAAATGAATTACTGCAGTAAATGTCATAACTGTCAATTATCGGTATCAGTTGATCCAAAAAAAATGTTTTCTAATTACCTTTACACGTCTTCAACTTCAAAGGTTTTCAGAAATCATTTTGTTAATTCTGCAAAAAAATATACCAAAGAACTAAAATTAAATAAAAAAAAAACTTATATTATTGATATTGGAAGCAATGATGGTGTTGCTTTAAAGCCATTTTTAGACTTAGGGTTTAAAAATGTATTAGGTATTGAGCCTGCTAAAAATTTGGCAAAACTCGCTAATAAAAATAAAATTAAAACTTTTAATGGTTTTTTAGAGATAAAAAACTTAAAAAAAATTAAAAAAAATGCTGATTTAATTTTAGCCTCAAATGTATTTGCTCATTCAGATAAACTAAAAGAAATGGCAAAGTGTATGTTTAGCTTGTTGGGAAAAAAAGGAACAATAATTATTGAAGTGCAATATTTAATGAATACTTTGAATGATTTAACTTTCGATAATATATATCATGAACATTATAATTATTGGTCATTAACCTCTTTATTAAACTTTTTTAAACAGTTTCAGGCTAAAATATATAGATCTGAAAAAATTGATACACATGGTGGTTCTTTAAGAATTTACGTCAAAAAAGGTAAAAAGGTAAAAATTGAGTCTAGCGTTAAAAAAATGCTTGGGGATGAAGAAAAATTTGGAATAAAAAAATATAAAACATATCAAGAGTTTGGAAAAAAAGTTTACAAAATTAGAGAAAACGTTATTAAAAATATAAAAAAATTAAAAGCAAATAATAAAACTATTATAGGATATGGGGCACCAGCAAAAGCCACCACAGCATTAAATTTTTTTGGAATTTCTAAAGAAATAGACTTTATAATTGAAGATAATAAGTTAAAACATAATAAATTTATTCCTGGTGTCAAAATACCAATTAAGAATAAATCAAAAATCGTGAATAAAAATAATACACTTTTAGTATTAGCTTGGAATTTTTTTAAGGATATAAAAAAAAATAACGCTGAATTGTCAAATGATTTTGTAAATATTAAAGAATTAGAGATTAATAATTAGCAATAAGATTTTTCCAAATTTCAAAAATATTTCTTATACTTTCAAAAAAATAATTTAAATAAAATTCTGTAAATGGTGCTTTTTCAACTAAAATGTCTTGAAAAAAATGTAATGCCTTTGCTCCAGCTATAGTGATAACAATAAATAGAATTAAAACGTTGTAAAAACCAAAGGAGATATTTTTATCTTTTAAATTATCGTGATTTGATTTTTCACTTTTAAGTGAAATACCATGTTTTTTCTCTAGATATTCTGGAGAATATAAACTTACTTCTTTTGTATTATTCTTTTTATTACTTTTTTTTATTATTCTTTTTTTTTGAACCTTTTTTGTTTTAATTTTTTGATCTAAAGAAATTTTGCTAGTCTTATTTATAAGTGGGAACTGCTCCCATTTATTACCGCATGAACTGCACTGAACAAGCCTACCTTTAGCAGGAATAGCCTGGTCAGGAACAACAAACTTTTTCTCACAAGCTTTACAATTTATAATCATAAATAATCAATATTACTTGTATTTATCTAAATAAACTAAAAAATTAAATACTTTTTTACTTTATAATGTTTTTATTGTATATCTCGTTTTTAATTAATAGGGTGGTTAGCTCAGTTGGTAGAGCATCTCGTTTACACCGAGAGGGTCATAGGTTCGAGTCCTTTACCACCCACCATTTAGTGGGGGTGTAGCTCAGTTGGTTAGAGCGATCGCCTGTCACGCGATAGGTCGAGGGTTCGAGTCCCTTCACTCCCGCCACTATTTGATAATCACTTTCATCTAGAACATTATAAATAAACATTTTTTGATCAACAAAATGCTTCTTTCTGTCCTGTACACTTAAATCTTAGATGCTATAAACAATGTATATTAATGTAAGAATCCTTAAACCATTAGGTATTAAGGTAGATATTAATTAAAAAAATGATTTATAACTTTTTATCCGAGTACCTATCAATTTTAATTTTTTTATTTATAGCTTTGTTTTTAAGCATAGGTTTTATTGTTGCTAATTTTTTAGCATCTCCTTCTAACCCAGACCCAGAAAAATTATCTGCCTATGAATGTGGATTTGAACCTTTTGACGACTCAAGAATGGAATTTGATGTAAGATTTTATTTAGTGGCGATACTTTTTATTATATTTGATTTAGAAATTGCATTTTTATTTCCTTGGGCAATATCATTAGGCGGGATAGGAGCCCTAGGTTTTTGGTCTATGATGTTTTTTCTAGGAGTATTAACAATTGGTTTCATTTATGAATGGAAAAAAGGAGCGCTAGAATGGGAATAAAATTAGATACTCTTGAAAAAAAACAAAAAGAAATTCCTGAGGAGTTTAAAGATTTAGCAAAAGATTTTGCAGAAAAAGGTTTTATTACAACGTCGACCGATAATTTGATTAATTGGGCTAGAACAGGATCTTTACATTGGATGACTTTTGGTCTTGCTTGCTGTGCAGTGGAGATGATGCAAACCTCCATGCCAAGATATGACCTTGAAAGATTTGGTGCAGCCCCGAGAGCCTCACCAAGACAATCAGATGTGATGATAGTTGCTGGAACCTTGACTAATAAAATGGCTCCAGCTCTTAGAAAAGTTTATGATCAAATGCCTGAACCTAGATATGTTGTATCTATGGGAAGCTGTGCTAATGGTGGTGGCTACTATCACTATTCTTATTCTGTTGTTAGAGGATGTGATAAAATCGTTCCAGTCGATATTTATATTCCAGGCTGCCCACCATCAGCAGAAGCTTTGCTCTATGGAATTTTACAATTACAAAAAAAAATTAGAAGAGAAGGGTCGTTAGAAAGATAAAATGATCTTAAATAAACTTCAAACAATTGAGAAAACAATCAATTCAGAGCTGTCTAGTAAAATTAAAGATTCAACAATTAAGTATGACGAACTTTTGATTGAAACTTACGAAAAAGATTTAATAGATGTAGTTCAATTTTTAAAATTAAATGAAAAATGCAAATTTAGACAGCTTATAGATATTGCAGGTGTAGATTATCCAGAGGATGAAAAAAGATTTGAATTAGTTTATTTATTTTTATCACATGAACACAATACAAGAATTAAACTTTTAATTAAATTTCAATTATCACAAACAATAAATTCTATAACAAAAATTTTCCCTTCTGCTAATTGGATGGAAAGAGAGGTGTTTGATATGTATGGAATTAAATTTAAGAACCATCCTGACTTAAGAAGAATCCTGACTGATTATGGTTTTAAAGGCCATCCACTAAGAAAAGATTTTCCATTAACGGGATTTAATGAAGTTAGATACAGTGAAAAAGATAAAAAAGTTATTTATGAGCCAGTAAAACTTGAACAGAATTATAGAAATTTTGATTTTGAAAGTCCTTGGGAAGGCACAAACTATATGAAGGAAATAAAAAAAACTGATAAAGATGGTAAAAAAAACTAAATCATTAAGTTTAAATTTTGGACCTCAACACCCCGCAGCTCACGGTGTTTTAAGGCTTATATTAGAATTGGATGGAGAAGTTGTAGAAAAAGCAGACCCACATATCGGCTTACTGCACAGAGGCACTGAAAAACTTATAGAGCAAAAAACTTACACTCAAGCCTTACCATATTTTGACAGATTAGATTATGTTGCACCAATGAATCAGGAACATGCATTTGCCTTAGCAGCTGAAAAATTATTGAATATTGAAGTTCCTATAAGAGGTAAATATATACGTGTTATTTTTTGTGAAATTGGAAGAATTTTAAGTCATATTTTAAATGTAACAACCCAGGCTTTAGATGTTGGAGCTCTTACTCCATCTTTATGGGGTTTTGAGGAAAGAGAAACTTTAATGACTTTTTACGAAAGAGCTTCAGGTTCAAGATTACATGCAAATTATTTTAGAACAGGTGGTGTCCACAAAGATATTCCTTTAAAACTTGTAGAAGATATTGAAAAATTTTGCAGATCTTTCCCAAAAATAATCGACGATCTTGAAGGTCTACTAACTGATAACCGTATTTTTAAACAAAGAAATGTTGAAATTGGAATTGTATCAAAGCAAGAAGCTTTAGATCATAGTTTTTCAGGAGTTATGCTAAGAGGTTCGGGCGTTCCATGGGATTTAAGAAGATCTCAGCCTTATGAAATCTATGAAAATTTAGATTTTAAAATTCCAGTTGGAAAAAATGGAGATTGTTATGATAGATATCTTTGTAGAATAGAAGAAATGAGAGAAAGCATAAAAATTATTCTTCAATGTATAGAGAAATTACCTAAAGGCCCTGTTAAGTCTATTGATAATAAAATTTCACCTCCAAAAAAAGACGATATCAAAGAGTCGATGGAAGCTTTAATTCATCATTTTAAATTATTTACAGAAGGTTATAGAGTTCCAAAAGGAGATGTTTACACTTCAGTTGAAGCACCTAAGGGAGAGTTTGGTGTATATTTAATATCTGACGGAAGCAATAAACCTTACAGATGCAAAATAAGAGCACCTGGTTTTTCACACCTACAAGCAATGGATTATTTAATCCGTGGGCATATGCTAGCAGATGTACCGGCTGTATTAGGGTCATTAGACATAGTTTTTGGAGAGGTAGATAGATGAGTCTAAAAAAAATTCATGATGATCAACCTAAGGATTTTAAATTTTCTGATGGAAATCTAAAAAAAGCAGAAGAAATTTTAAAAAAATATCCTAAAAAAAATAAAAAAAGTGCTGTAATGCCTTTTTTATATTTAGCTCAGAGACAAAATAAAAATTGGATTCCATTAGCAGCAATGAAATATATAGCTAATTATTTATCAATACCTTACATTTCAGTATATGAAGTAGCTACTTTTTATACAATGTATAACTTGGCTCCTGTTGGAAAGCATTTTGTCCAAGTTTGTACGACAACACCTTGTTTATTAAGAGGAGCGGATAAGATCGTAAAGCTTTGTAAAGAAAAAATTTCACCGAATGAAAATGAAATTTCAAAAAACGGAAATTGCTCATGGATGGAAGTTGAATGTTTGGGAGCTTGTGTGAGTGCACCAATGGTTCAAATTAATGATGATTATTATGAGGACTTAGATGAAAAAAATACTAAAGAAATATTAGATTCATTAATTAACGATAAACCTATTCAACCAGGTTCTTTTAGAGGAAGAAAAAACACAGCTCCAGAAAAATCTTTAAAAGCTAACGAAGGTAAACATGCTTAAAAAAGAAGATAAGATATTTAAAAATCTTTACAACGAATTGGGTTGGGAAATAGATAATTCTATTAAAAGAGATGACTGGAAAGATACCAAGAACTTTATTTCGAAAGGTCGTGAATGGATAATTAATGAAATTAAAACTTCTGAACTTAGAGGAAGAGGTGGTGCTGGATTTTCAACTGGACTTAAATGGTCATTTGCTCCCAAAGAAATAGGTTCTAGACCTCATTATTTGGTTATTAACGCTGACGAATCTGAACCAGGGACTTGTAAAGATAGAGACATATTAAGATTTGAACCGCAGAAATTGATAGAGGGATGTTTGATAGCTGGTTACGCAGTTCAAGCTCATATTTGTTATATATATATTAGAGGTGAATACTTTAACGAAGGTAAAAGATTACAAGAAGCAATCGATCAAGCTTATGAAAAAAAATATTTAGGTAAAAATGCATGTGGTTCAGGATGGGATTTTGATATTCATATTCACTATGGTGCTGGAGCTTATATATGTGGTGAAGAAACTGCTTTATTGGAAAGTATTGAGGGAAATAAAGGTCAGCCAAGATTAAAACCTCCTTTTCCAGCTTTAGTTGGATTATATGGTTGCCCAACTATAGTTAATAATGTTGAAACTATTGCGGTAGTACCAACAATTCTTAGACGAGGTGGAAAATGGTTTTCTTCTATCGGCAAACCAAAAAACACAGGCACTAAAATTTTTTGTATATCTGGAAACGTAAATTCCCCTTGTAATGTTGAGGAAGAAATGGGAATCCCACTTAAAGACTTAATTGAAAAACATGCTGGAGGCGTTGTAGGAGGCTGGGACAATCTTCAAGCTATTATACCTGGTGGTTCCTCAATGCCTTTATTGCCAAAAAAAATATGCGATACATTAACAATGGACTTTGACTCTTTGATTGAAAATAAAAGTGGTTTAGGAACTGCTGGGATAATTGTTATAAATAAAGATCAAGATATTGTTGAATGCATGGCAAGAATAGCAAGGTTTTACAAACATGAAAGTTGTGGTCAGTGCACACCATGTCGTGAAGGATCAGGTTGGATGTGGAGAATATTAGATAGAATAACAAAAAGAAAAGCTACTTTTAGTGATGTAGATTTATTATCAGATGTTACAAAACAAATTGAAGGTCATACTATTTGCGCTTTTGGTGAAGGTTCAGCTTGGCCAGTACAAGGTCTATTAAGACATTTTAGAAAAGAAGTTGAAAGTCGATGTAGAGATGAACCTTTAATAAAGAAAAAATTAAATAACCCTTATTTAGTTGATCAACATTTATTGGATAATAAAAATGCCTAAAATAAAAATAAACGATAAAGAAATTGAATTTGAAAAAGGAATGACAGTTTTACAAGCATGCGAGCTTGCTGACGTCGAAATTCCAAGATTTTGTTATCATGAAAAACTTTCTATAGCGGGAAATTGTAGAATGTGTTTAGTTGAAATGGAAAAATCTCCAAAACCAATAGCATCATGCGCAATGCCAGCGACAGAAGGAATGAATATTAAAACAAATACACCTTTAGTAGAAAAAGCAAGAAAAGGTGTTATGGAATTTTTATTAGCAAATCATCCATTAGATTGTCCAGTTTGTGATCAAGGAGGCGAATGTGATCTTCAAGATCAATCTTTATATTATGGAGTGGATAAAAGTAGATTTGTAGAGAACAAAAGAGATGTAAAAGAAAAATATATGGGTCCTTTAATTAAAACTCAAATGACCAGATGCATTCATTGCACTAGATGCGTGAGGTTTGCTACTGAAGTTGCTGGTGTACCAGAGATTGGTGCTATAGGAAGAGGTGAAAATATGGAAATTACTACTTACCTGGAAAAGTCAATGGAGTCAGAATTGTCGGCTAACGTAATTGATTTATGTCCAGTAGGAGCATTAACATCTAAACCTTATGCTTTTGAGGCAAGGCCTTGGGAATTAAAAAAAACTGAAAGCATTGATGTATTAGACGCAGTAGGATCAAATATAAGAGTTGATACATATAACTGGGAAGTAAAAAGAATTCTACCAAGACTAAACAATGAGATTAATGAAGAGTGGATTTCTGACAAAACAAGATATTCTTGTGATGGACTTCTTAAACAAAGACTAG
>Ga0233438_10005517_pt1 | contig 10592 bp, 7 predicted proteins | sample SI_123_September_FD_182720 | JGI IMG/M metagenome (GOLD analysis project Ga0233438, IMG submission 182720) | Seawater microbial communities from Saanich Inlet, British Columbia, Canada - SI_123_September2016_10_MG | ecosystem: Environmental > Aquatic > Marine > Inlet | place: Canada: British... | reverse complement strand
TAATTGGATTTTCTGCAAATGCTCAAATAGATCGATCACAAATTCCATCATCAGGTCCTACTCCTGAGGTTAACCTAAGAGATGCTAAGGAATTTAAATTAAAAAACGGGCTGACCGTTTTGGTAGCAACAGACACAAAGTTTCCAGTTGTTAGCTGGAGTCTTAACCTTAACAACCCTCCAGTATTTGAGGGAAACAAAGCAGGCGTTCAATCATTAACTGGTGCCTTATTAGGAAAAGAAACGCTAAAAAGCACAAAAGATGAATTTGCTGAAAAAGTTGATTTCCTAGGTGCATCCGTAAGCGTTAATCCAAATGGAGGATTTGGATATTGCTTGACAAAATATCAAGAAGATGTGTTTTCTCTATTTGCTGAAGCAGCATTTAAAACTAAATTCACACAAGAAGAATTAGATTTTGAAAAAGAACAGCTGATTGAAGGAATAAAGTCTGGTGAAAATAGTGCTGCTGCGATTGCTGGAAATGTGAGAGGTGCGGTTTTTTATGGAAAAAAACATGCTGCAGGTGAAATAGTAACTGAAGAAACCATCAATAATGTTTCTCTTGAGGATGTAAAACAGTTTTATACCGATCGATTTAAACCATCAAACGGGTTCATGTTATTTACAGGTGATATTACTGTAAAAGAAGTTAAGAAGTTATTAAAAAAATACATGAAGAGCTGGAAATCAGGTTCTGTTACTACTCCAGAATATCCCTCATTTGAAGACGTTTCAACTACTGAAATTAACTTCGTTGATGTTCCAAATGCAGTTCAAACAGAACTTGCAGTTATGAGTGTTTCTAAATTAAAAATGACAGATAAAGATTATCACGCTTGTTTAGTTGCGAACTACATTCTTGGAGGTGCATTTGGATCTTATCTAAACATGAATCTTAGAGAAAAGAACGGTTACACATACGGAGTAAGGTCAAGTTTAGGTACTGCCCGCTGGTACAATTCATCATTTAGGGTAACAACTAAAGTTAGAAACTCTGTAACTGACAGTGCTGTTGTAGAGATACTTAAAGAAATAAAACGCATTAAGGCTGAACCTGTAGATAATGAGTTATTGGTAAATGCAAAGGCTAAGTTTTTAGGTAATTTCATCTTGCAGTCAGAAGACAAAGCAGTAGCAGCTAGACGCGCTTTGTCGATCAAAACTAACAAACTTCCTGAAGATTTTTACAAAAACTATATTTCTAACATTGATGCTGTAACAATTGAAGACGTTCAGCGAGTTTCAAAAAAATATTTTAGCGATGATAATGTACGTGTTGTGCTAGTAGGTAAAGGATCGGATGTTGTTGAAAATTTAGAAAAAATTGAATGGAACGGTAAAAAATTACCAATAAAATTCTTTGACAAAGAAGCAAACAGTGTTGAAAAACCTGTGTTTTCAAAGCCGATTCCTGCTGGAGTAACTGCATTAACAGTCATGGAAAGTTATATTACAGCAATCGGAGGACTTGAAGCTGTAAACGCTGTAAACTCTGTTAATATTGCGGCTAATGTCAATATTGAGGGAATGCCTTTTAAACCTACAGCAGCTATTAAAACAATGTCCCCAAATATGTCTTCTACGGAAATGTCTATAGCTGGTATGGGAACAGTTATGAAACAAAAATATAATGGAACCACAGGATATTCCGAACAGCAAGGTATGAAAGCGCCAATGTCAGAAAATGAACTTTCAGAAAAAGCAAAAGAAAAAGGTTTATTTCCTGAAACATATTTAGACGCAAGCTCAATTTCATTAGTTAGCTTAATAACTATAGAAGGAGCAGACGTTTACAAATTGATGATTGAAGAAGATTCTTTTCGTTATTATGACGCTAAATCTGGACTTTTGGTGAGAACTGAGAAAACAAAAGAAGCTCAAGGACAAATGGTAACTTCCATTGAAGATCTTTCTGACTACAGAGAAGTTAATGGAGTTCTATTTCCATATGAACAAAAAACTACATTAGGTCCGCAAATAATAGGACTGTCAGCAACTGAGGTTATTGTTAATGAAGGAGTTTCTGCAGAAGATTTCAACTAATTAAATATTTTTAAAATAAAAAAGGTCTAAGCAAATGCTTAGACCTTTTTTATTTTACTTTTTTGTTTACTAGGTAAACTCCAAACAATATAAGTAATGATGCAAGCCCTTGGTTTATTCCAAAAACTTCTCCGTCTAACAAGCCCCATAGTAATGCAACAAGTGGCATTAGGTAGGCAACTGAAGATGCAAAGACTGGACTAGAAATTTGAATTAATGAATTAAAAATAATTTTAGCCATCACGGTTCCAAACAGTGAAAGTATTACAACACAACCGATTGAAATATATATCGAATCGTCTAAAAAAGTCTCTGATGCAAAAAAGTTAGAGAAACTTAATACAAGAACGGCTGGCACAATTATAGCCACAAAATTTCCAGTTGCGATTGCTAAAGGTTTAACATCTTGAAGATATCGTTTTATTATGTTTACACTGCTAGCATACATGACCGTTGCTAAAACCACTAGTCCAGCATACAGATAATTTTGATCAGGACGAAGTTCCATGTTATTAAAAATAAGCATTGAAGCTCCTAGAAAGCCAAGTATCACCCCAAAAACTTGAGTTCTTGTTGTAGCTATCTTAAAAACTGCTAATCCTATCAGAACCGTATTTAATGGAACCAAAGAGTTAAGAACAGAAACAACTCCACTGTCTACCTCTGTCTCTGCAAACGCAAACAGAAAAGAAGGGAAAAAAGTACCTATAAACCCTGTGATAACTATCCATTTCCAATGGTGAGTCTCAATTGTTTTAAGAGATTGAAATCCAATTGAAAAAATAAACAATGAGGATAGTACAGTCCTTAAACTTCCTAATTGAAATGGAGAAAGACCCAAAAGACCTTTTTTTATTAAAATAAAAGAACTGCCCCAAGTCAGTGCTAGTAGAAAAAGATAAAACCACTTTTTTTGTTCAATGTTCATTTCTAATTATTTGTGGGTTACAAAATTGAGCAATAAATTAAAAAAACAATCAAATATCTTTACATTTGTTTAAAATTTAAAATAGTTCTATGAATTTATTAAAAAATATTATAAGCATAACGGTTATTTTAATCATGCTTTCGTCTTGTAAGAACGATAAAAAAGCAGAAATAAAAACTATTAATTTAAATTCAGAAAAAATAAGCCAAAAGCTAGACCCTAATGCTGTTTATTCAAAAGCTGAGTTTAACATCAAAGGTATGACTTGTGAAATAGGCTGTGCTAAAACTATTGAAAAAAAACTAGCAAAAATGGATGGCATGAAGTCAGCTAATGTAGACTTCAAAAATGAAATGGCTTTTGTAGAATTCGACGTTGCTAAACTAAATCATTCAATTATTACCAAAGCAGTGAATCAAGTCAGTTATATTTATTCTGTTGAAAATATGCAAACTATTAAAGCCACGTCTTCAAGTAACTAAAATTTAGAGGGACGCTTTAATTAATTTTCATTAATGATTCAATTTCATCAATTTCAATCGGAATATTCTGCATTAAATTTACAGGGTATCCACTAGGTTGAATCACTACATCGTCTTCAAGTCTGATTCCCATATTTTCTTCAGGAATATAAATTCCTGGCTCTACAGTAAAAACCATATTGGACTGCATAGGTGATTTCAAAGTGCCAAAATCATGAGTATCTAATCCCATGTGGTGGGAAGTTCCATGCATGAAATATTTTTTATAAGCAGGCCACTTTGGATCTTCATTTTGCACATCAGCTTTATCAATCAAACCTAATGTTAACAGTTCGGATGTCATTAATTTACCAACTTCCACATGATAGGCATCCCACATAATTCCCGGAGCAAGTAATTTGGTGGCTTCATTTTTAACGTTTAAAACCGCTTGGTAAACTGCTTTTTGGCGTGCTGTGAATCGACCACTAACAGGGATTGTTCGTGTCATATCACTTGAATAGTTAGCATACTCAGCAGCCACATCCATTAGTAAAAGATCGCCATCTTTACATTCTTGATTATTCTCTATATAATGCAACACACAAGCATTATATCCGGAACCAATAATAGGTGTGTATGCAAATCCTTTTGAGCGGTTTCTTAGAAATTCATGAGCGTATTCTGCCTCAATCTCATACTCCATAACACCGGGCTTTACAAACCCTAAAATCCTTCTAAATCCTTTTTCAGTGATGTCACATGCTGTTTTAATTAGCTTAATTTCTTCTACTTCTTTTACCCCTCTAAGCGATTCCATAATCGGGAAGTTAGGAAGTAACTTATGATCAGGATATGAAGATTTAATCATTTTAAGAAAACGATCTTCTCGAGTTTCCATAACTACTGCTTGTCGATAATGCTCATTGTTATTATAATAAAAATGTGTTGATTCTTCCATTAATTGAGAAAAGATTGACTCAAATTCCTCTAACCAATAAACTGTCTTGATACCAGATGAGATAGTTGCCTGTCTTTTACTAAGTTTAGAACCTTCCCAAATAGAAATGAGATCATTAGTCTCTTTTACAAACAGTATTTCGCGATGTAACTCATTTTTTGCATCAGGAAAAACAAGTAAAATACTCTCCTCCTGGTCTACTCCGCTGAGATAAAAAATATTTCTATGCTGTTCAAATGGAAGTGTACTATCAGCTCCCGTAGAAAAAATATCATTTGAGTTAAATATGGCTATAGAATTTGAAACCATTTGTTTTTTAAGCTTTAGCCTGTTCTTAATAAATAACTCTGGATTAATTGAATGATATTTCATAACAAATCATATTTTAAGTCAAATATAAGAACTTAAAATATGATTAACACGCTCTAGTTTATTTTCATTATTTATATTAATTCTAAATAATGAAAATAAACACTTTGTAATTGTCTAAAACGTTGTCGTGAAGTACCTTTGTTTAGTAAAAAATAAAAAATAATGAGTGGGATTTTAAGTTCATCAATTGGAAGAAAGATAGCCATGGCGCTTTCTGCTTTTTTTCTAATGTTTTTCATTTTACAACATTTTGCTATCAATATACTTTCTGTGGTTAACCCAGAAACCTTCAACGAGGTGTCTCATTTTATGGGTACTAATCCGCTAGTTCAATTTGCATTGCAACCTATTTTAATTTTTGGTGTTATTTTTCACTTTGTAATGGGTTTTGTTTTAGAATTTAAGAACAAATCATCTAGGTCAGTAAATTACACGAGAAATAATGGAAATGCCAATTCTTCTTGGGTGAGTAGAAACATGATTTACAGCGGCGGATTTATTTTAGTGTTTTTAATCATTCATTTTATCGATTTTTGGATTCCTGAATTAAATATTAAATATATTGTTGGGGATTCTTCAGGACTTTTAGAGGATGGCTCTGGGTATCGCTATTTTGAAGAACTTCAATATAAGTTTGTGCCTCTTTGGCGTGTAATTTTATATTGTGTTGGATTTATTTTTTTATCTCTCCATTTGCTTCACGGATTCAATTCAGCATTCCAATCAGTGGGAGCGAATAATAAATATACCCAATCGTTGAAAGGTCTTGGCAAAGCATATGCTATTTTAATCCCACTAGGTTTTATTGTAATTGCCCTCTTCCACTTTTTTAATAATTCACACTAAATCAAAGGATTATGGCTTTAGACTCAAAAATTCCTGAAGGTCCATTGGCGGATAAATGGACAAATCACAAAAACACTATTGATCTTGTAAATCCTGCCAACAAGCGCTTATTAGATGTCATTGTTGTAGGGACTGGCCTGGCAGGTGGATCTGCAGCTGCTACCCTGGCCGAACTTGGTTATAATGTTAAGGCATTTTGTTTTCAGGATTCTCCACGAAGAGCCCATTCAATTGCAGCACAAGGCGGCATTAATGCAGCTAAAAATTACCAAGGAGATGGTGACTCCACCTACCGACTATTTTACGATACGGTTAAAGGCGGTGACTACCGATCAAGAGAAGCAAACGTACACCGTTTGGCAGAAGTTTCAACAAATATAATAGACCAATGTGTGGCTCAGGGTGTTCCTTTTGCTAGAGATTATGGTGGGTTATTAGATAACCGTTCTTTTGGTGGCGTTTTAGTTTCAAGAACGTTTTATGCAAAAGGACAAACAGGTCAACAACTTTTATTAGGGGCTTACTCAGCAATGAACCGACAAATTGGTCGTGGAAAAATTAAAATGTACAATCGTCACGAAATGCTTGACGTAGTTGTAGTTGATGGAAAAGCACGAGGAATTATAGCTCGTAACTTAGTAACTGGAGAAATAGAACGACACTCAGCTCACGCTGTTGTATTAGGCTCTGGCGGATATGGAAATGTCTTTTATTTATCTACTAATGCCATGGGTAGTAATGTGACTGCTGCTTGGAAAGCGCACAAACGTGGCGCTTATTTTGCAAACCCTTGTTACACACAAATTCATCCAACATGTATTCCTGTTTCGGGAGATCATCAATCAAAACTAACCCTAATGTCTGAATCCCTAAGAAATGATGGGCGTATATGGGTCCCAAAAAACATAGAAGATGCTAAAGCAATACAAAATCGTCAATTAAAACCAGTAGATCTCGAGGAAGATAAGCGTGACTATTTTTTAGAAAGAAGATATCCTGCATTTGGAAACTTAGTACCAAGAGATGTGGCGTCAAGAGCCGCCAAAGAACGTTGTGATGCTGGTTTTGGAGTAAATAAAACTGGGGAAGCAGTTTTCTTAGATTTTGCTGCTGCCATTGTTAGATACGGAAAAGAAAAGGCCCATGTAAAAGGTCTTAATGAAGAAGATGATTCGCTTATTCAAATCCTAGGAAAAGAAGTCGTTAAAAGTAAATACGGAAATTTATTCCAAATGTATGAGAAAATTGTAGATGAGAACCCCTACGAAACTCCCATGATGATTTATCCAGCTGTTCACTATACTATGGGTGGTATTTGGGTTGACTATAACCTGCAAACAACCATTCCTGGCTTGTATGCAATTGGAGAGGCTAACTTTTCTGAACATGGAGCAAATCGCTTGGGAGCGTCGGCTTTGATGCAAGGCTTGGCTGATGGCTATTTTGTATTACCATATACTATTGGAAATTACCTATCTAAAGACATTAGAACTGGACCCATCTCAACAGACTCTATTGAATTTGAAGAAGCAGAGACCAAAGTAAAAAGAGAAATAAAGCACTTTATCAATAACAATGGTACTAAGCCTGTAGACTATTTTCACAAACGTCTTGGTAAAATCATGTGGAATAAATGCGGAATGGCCAGAAATGAGAAAGACTTAAAAGAAGCTATTGAAGAAATTTCAACGTTGCGAGATGAGTTTTATAGAGACGTTAGGGTTCCTGGAAGCGAAAATGAATTTAACGAGGAACTTGCAAAAGCTGGTAGAGTAGCTGATTTTTTAGAGCTTGGGGAGCTATTTGCTAAAGACGCACTAGTTCGCGAAGAATCTGCTGGCGGCCATTTTAGAGAAGAATATCAAACAGCAGAAGGCGAAGCTAAACGAAGAAAAGAATTTCAATTTGTATCAGCATGGGAATATAAAGGCGCTCCAAAAGATGCTGAACTACACAAAGAAGAACTTGTTTACGAGAACATTGAAGTTAAAGAACGATCCTACAAATAAGCATTGAAATGAATTTAACATTACAAATATGGCGTCAGGAAAACGCCCAGACAAAAGGAAAGATTATAGAATATCCAATTCAAGATATATCTCCAGATATGTCATTTCTTGAAATGCTAGACATACTCAATAGACAACTTATTACTAACGGAGATATCCCAGTCGCATTTGACCACGATTGTAGAGAAGGCATCTGCGGCTCCTGTTCGTTGTACATTAATGGAGAGGCTCATGGACCTGACCGTCGTGTAACAACCTGTCAACTCCACATGCGAAAGTTTAAAGATGGTGATACAATATTCATTGAACCTTTTAGAGCAGATGCTTTTCCAGTAATTAAAGATCTGGTTGTCGATCGTTCAGCTTTTGACAGAATACAACACGCTGGCGGTTTCATTTCTGTGAATACATCTGGAAACACTCAGGACGGAAATTCAATTCCTATTTCTAAACATGATGCAGACGAAGCAATGGATGCTGCTACATGCATCGGTTGTGGTGCGTGTGTAGCGAGTTGCAAAAACTCTTCTGCAATGCTATTTGTGGGTGCAAAAGTATCTCAGTACGCTTTATTGCCCCAAGGCCAAATTGAAGCCCCTGACCGTGTTCAAAACATGGTTGCTCAAATGGATTTAGAAGGTTTTGGAAACTGCACTAACACAGGGGCTTGTGAGGTTGAATGTCCAAAAGGAATATCATTAGAAAACATAGCACGAATGAATCGTGAGTTAATCAAAGCCAGTATTAAATCCTAATCTGTTAAAACGAATTCCTCAATCGTATCCCAGCCAGCACGTACTTCAATTGGTTCTGAAGCATAACTAACCCGCTCTGGCTGAATTTTTTTCAAATAATCACCAGTATCATACATTCCGTTTTGATTACTATCAAAAATAGCCCTAAGAAAATAGACTCCTGGGCTCACATCATTAAAATCAACAGTCAAAGAATCTTCTGCAAGTAATGATTCAACAACTTCTCCTTTTGTATTAACAATTTGTATAATCAATGGAAAGACTCCGTTGAGTATACTAATCCTTACGTTTCCATAGTCAGATTGAAATTTAGTTGTGATTCTGTAGTCTAATGTATCATTTTGTGTCCCATAAAAGTCAGTCAAAGCTCCAGGAAGTAATTGAATTTTATATTTATTTTTTTCAGTTTTATCAAAATCTAGGACCAAACTGTTTGAGATAGAATCTAAAACTAGGGAAGGTTTTAAGAAAATAGAATCCTTATCCATGATTCGTAGCTTAGTTTCATCTATAAATTCCAAGGGAGTTGAAGCGCTAACTATGTAGGGAGCGTCTAACTTTAGACTAGAAGAAGAGGAAGACTTAAGTATTAAAGAATCCGACTTAAGGTCTTTAATTCTCACGATCGCTGTATCAATAGTTTTAGAATGAATAACTTGAAATATTAAAGAGTCTACTTCCAAATTTGGGCGATACCAATAGTTCAAAGTATCTTTATCTTTTTCTTTTAAAACTACCGATGAAAAGTTTTCTGGAACATCGGAAAGTATGTTAATTTTCATTTGTTTACCATCACCTTCATAACCAAAAGAAATTTTATTTTTAGACGTTTGTTTGGCACGTTTAAAATTATAATCAATAGACTCTTCGAACAGTCGCAAAACATAAGCTGTATCAGATGGAACCGTTATCGACTGCTTTCTGTACGCAATTTTATCACTTTTTTGCTGAAATGTGTAGTCTGGATTCTCTTCTTTTAAGGCAGTTAGCAAATATGATCCCCTTTTAATATTTTCTAGCATGAAGTTAGAAACGCTATCACTAACAGCTACATACTTGGGCTTTTGCTTATAAACAATAGAGTCATAGAAACTTGAATCTATTTCATACAACAAGACAGCTACACGTTCATCTACTTCTTTATTTAATGCATCTAATACAATCCCTGAAACAGAAAGTGAGTCAATATAGTTTCCTGTAGAAAAAACATATTTATAGTACGGAAACACATTTCCCTCATTATTATCAGCTATACTTTCTCCAAAATTAAAGGCATAAGTGGTATTGGGCTGAAGAGTATCAAAAATTTTAATAGTAATTTTCTTACTAGCAATTCCAACAGGTGAAATCTCTGGCTCAAAATTCATTGGTGGAGATATAATGAGCTGTTTTTGTAGATTTTTCAGCTTTACATACTCATCAAATTTAATTTCAATTTCTGTAGCATCAAAATTAATAGAAAAATTTTCTGGTTTGGAGCTTATTATAACTGGTGGAGTTTCATCTTTATCACCTCCAGTTGTTGTGCCTCTATTTGCACAATGATTTAAAATTAAACTGATTGTAATTAAAAAAGAAAGATTTGATATTTTTTTACGCATTAAAAATATATTTAATGCAAAGTAACAATATATTTTAGTTCTGACGAAAAATGAAAAAATGGCATTGAAAATTATTGATTTTGATTAAAACCAATTGAGACTATATAACTAAAACATAATTCATAATACAAAAAAAGAAGATAACTTTCATATTCGTCGTGAAGATTAACGCTTATTTGGCAATGTTTTCTATTTTTGTAATATGACAAACCAATCTGATACTTTTAAAAAGGTAATATCTCACGCAAAAGAATACGGATTTGTATTTCAAAGCAGTGAAATTTATGATGGCCTAAGCGCAGTTTATGACTATGCTCAAAACGGCACTGAATTAAAGAAAAACATTCGAGAATACTGGTGGAAGGCTATGGTTCAAATGAACGACAACATCGTAGGTCTTGACGCTGCCATTTTCATGCACCCAACAACATGGAAAGCATCTGGTCATGTTGATGCATTTAACGACCCTTTAATCGACAATAAAGACTCTAAAAAGCGATATAGAGCTGATGTTCTAATTGAAGATTATTGCGCAAAGATTGAAACAAAAATTGATAAAGAAATAAAGAAAGCAGAGAAACGCTTTGGGGATAGTTTTAACAAAGACGAATTCA
>Ga0233438_10005515_pt1 | contig 10598 bp, 6 predicted proteins | sample SI_123_September_FD_182720 | JGI IMG/M metagenome (GOLD analysis project Ga0233438, IMG submission 182720) | Seawater microbial communities from Saanich Inlet, British Columbia, Canada - SI_123_September2016_10_MG | ecosystem: Environmental > Aquatic > Marine > Inlet | place: Canada: British... | reverse complement strand
GATAATGGCCCAGGTAGACCCTATAATTTCAATGGCGCGTTTACGATGGAGGCTTGGATTTACTTTAATAGTAACATAGTTGGAGATGGATCCACTCCTATGGTTATTTTTGGGGGATATGGCGCCGCTGACTCTTTGGATAACTGGGCTCTAACAGTTTGGCAGAATGCTGATAATTTAAGATTTAGTTGGTTTAACCCAAATAACCCCGATCACAACAGTATGCCTGGCACCTTTATGCTGAGCAGAAGCAATTCAAACTTAGAGGAATGGCACCATGTAGCTCTTGTCAGAGAGAAAGTTAGCGGTGACATAGTGCTTTACTGGGATGGTAACCAAGGTAACAGCACTGACCTAGTCGATAACAATATCCTGAACCCCAGCGAGTTTCGTTTAGGAGGACTAAACGACTACGGCGCGCTGAGCATCGACGCGGTTTACGATGATCTTAGGATATCTAGTAGCGATCGGTATTCGGCAAATTTCACTGCGTCATTTTCTCAGCTACCTATATCTGGAACGACTACTCAGATCCTTCCTCCTAAGGCTGATAAGAAGGGCGAGATTGAGTTAGATTCCACTTCACCAGCGTTTAAAGGCTCTCCTGGCCTAACGATGACTCGGACAGGAGCCGGTGCATATAGATTAACATTTGCCAGTTCATATTCAGCTACCGACGACTACTACGTCATGGCACAAGGTATGGATCATCCAGGCGGGGCCGCGAGCTATATCACGATCACAAGATCAACAGCTCACGTAGACATATCGGTAAAAAAACAATCTGATGATAGTGCTTTGGATGACGGAAATATTGGAGTCCAGATCATCAACCATACTTAATCTATGACATCGTTCATCGAGGCTATCGCAGCTGCCAATAAAAGAGGTGATAGGCTGGGTAGGAAGCTAGGCGGGTACGAGATCGAGCTCTTCCTCCAATCCGCCACTATCAGTAATATTGCAGATCCAGAAAACCTCTCCAGGGTAAAGGTGCTTTACGGAGAAAGCGGTGATGCCGAATCTGACTGGATGCCTGTACTTAACCAAGGCAAGGGTAAACTATCCGCTCAGTACTTAAATACTAAGGCCATTGTAGGTACGGTCTCTGGTAGTACTGATAACCCCTTTGTAATTGGGTTGTTCGGAGACACCCCTGAAGGCATAGGAGGATCAGGGCCCGTTACTGTGCCAATTATCGACAAATCTGATGCAGCTAATGCAAAAGATCCCGGAGCTGAATGCAATAAAGAAAACGAGGGAAGACTATACATATTCACATCAAATGTTTCTCAGGATCTAAAGATCTGCATGAGGAGAAACAACAGACAGACTGGCCCTGATAACGATGTCTGGGAATGGAAGAACATGACAAGGGGTCTGGTTGTAGAAAAGTCCACCGACCCCAAGCAGATAAATGACGTATTAGTTAGAGGACAGGAGAAGCCGGTACCTGATTGTACTCAAGAGCTAGAGGGAGAGCTGATAACTTTCTCAGAGGACAGAGACTTCAGACAAGCCACTATGGTTTGTAAGAAGGACGAGAATAAAGACTGGGCTTGGAACCCCGTAGGTGCTGTTCCTCAGTATATTAAAACAACATTACCTAAGTGTACAGAGAAGATCCACGGGATGCAAGCAGTTATCGACGACGGGAATAACTCTGAGCTAAGTATCTGTGTAAGATACGATAAAGAGATGAAATGGGTCAAGTATGGTAGCCGTCAGGTGACTAGGTTCGCTGACCAACCGCCACCTATATCAAAAGCAGAAATGCTCGCAGGAGTCACTCCTAATCAGCTGCTTAAGACCGTAGCACCTCAATTGGCCTCAGCAGCCGCTAATCCGTTTGGAAACTCTAATGTTCTAGGCGCAGCACTAGATATAGGAGGTAGACTAGCTTCTGGTATGGGTATACCTAGCTCCATAACTGATGTGGCCGGATCTCTTCTATCTGGTAACAACATCTCGGATATCGCTTTACAAACGGGCATAGGTCTATTACAATCTCAAGGAGGAGGAGTTACCGATCTAATAGGAGCTCTAGGGTCTGGGAGTCTTGGGGACTATGGTAACCTATTAAGTCAACTGGGTCCTCAAGCAGAGCAGTTACTGAAGGAGGGTACATTAGACCCCTCAGCGCTCTTACAAGTGGCCGGGAGCTCTGGGTTATTAGCTGGTGTAAGCTCATTGGCTGGACCAGCAGCTGGTGCGTTCAATGCTCTTCTTACCTCGGGCGGGCAGGGTGCGTTAGATACCGCCGTTCAGTACGGACTTGATTTGGTACCCGGCCCTGCCGGAGATATCTTTAAAGACATGATGGGAGGCCTTGATCTAGATAACGCTCCTGCAATGTTATCTAACCTGCTAAACGCAGGTAGCTCTGGTGGATTAACTGCGGCAGTATCTAATATCACCCAAGGATTGAACTTAGGAGGAGCAGACATAGGGGGTTTAGTATCTCAATTAGCCGGTGGGCAGTTTGGAGATGTGGCGGCTGCTTTCCAAAATTTTTCTAACTTAGGATCCCTGAACTCTATCATTCCCGGACTACCTTCTTCTGCTTCTGCTCTAATGGGACTGGCAGGGTTATCGGGCCCTCTCAGCCTAGCGTTCCCTGGCGCTGGTCTAGCCATTCCTGCGGTTACTTCTCTGCTTGGAGGCAATAACCCGCTGTCTTCTATACTAGGCGGCGGTGGAGTCTTTGGAGCGCTCGGGGGGTTGTTTGGTGGTGGCGGATCTAAATGTCCGTGTGATCCTAAATGTAGGAAGACAGAACATGCCGTAGATAGCGATGGGCAAAGACTTCTTGATCCTGCCGGTAACCTCACATTAGATAACTCTAATGTATATGGTCCTGACATATTAAATAATAACAAGACTTGCTTGGCAGAAGGAATGGGCTTAGACTTTACAGGTATTGCAGAGAGCTTGATTCCAAAGAACTTGCTTGATTTTACGTCCGTGATAAAGTCGATCTCTAGGGTGGGCGACATGAGTTCTAAGTTTGAGTCTGCAATCAAAGGAGGAGCAGAGCAGGCGGATCTAAATATTGAGATGGTGTATACGCTAGAAGCTATTGAGAAGTCATTTAAAATGGCCGACAATAACCTTAGTATAATGGAGTTGATTCAAAGACTAGAACTCTTAGGATCTAGCGACTTTATGAATAACTTAATTGCCGACAAAGACGGAGGGTTGCTGGGCAAAATGAGTACTGACGATATTGAGCAGTCTATGGCGATTAAGGACTTATATAGGATGATAAAACAGCTTAACTCAGTTAAGGATGGTGGAAGCGCAAATATTGCTCCTACACCAGCAATTGTATCAACGCTTGCCAACCCGTCTACTATCCCGGCATATTTCACGAAGTCTAAAGCAAGGTCCTTAATTAACCTAATCAAAAATATTATTGAGGCCATTACTACCTTAGCTAGTCTTGATCCTACACTTGAAGCACCTTTCCCAGACTTAGAAACTAGGAACACGCAGTCTAAAGTATTAAATGATTCTCTGTCTGCTAAGATAAGCACTAGTCAGCCTACACAAGATAGTTTGAATTACAGAGTCAAAGATTATTCGGACCTATTTAAAAGAAGTAGCAGCATTAACTTCTTAACTCCTAACCAATTAGACTCTGGAGAATTTGATACATTATTAACTCAGGTACAAAATGAACAAGAAAGAGCTAAAAGAGGAGAGGGAGATTGTAGCTGATATGCAAAAGAGAGGGAGTAGCCTTTCCTCATCTGACAAAGAAGAGCTCCTTAGACTTAAATGTCGTACAGATTTTGTCACTTTTGCAAAGATAATAACAGATCTACAATTTAAATCTTACCCAGTCCATGAGCTAATTTGTTCGTATCTTCAAAACATTGGAGACGGGAATAAAGACTATAAATATAGCGCGATTTCCCTGCCACCCAGGACAGGTAAGTCTATGCTTATTAGCCGGATCTTTCCAGCATGGCAGATAGGGCGGAGTCCTACGGCTCAGTTTATTATGAGCTCATATGCCTTAGGTCTGTCTACAGAGAACTCTAGGGCGGTGATGGACTACATAACGTCTGAAAAGTTTGCTTGGATATTTCCAGAGTGCGAGGTTAATAAGGAAAAATGTAACCTTACTGCCCTGAGAACAGAAAACGGTGGGCTGATTAAAGTTGCTTCTGCAGGAAGTAGCGTTACCGGATTTGGATATGGAGTCATCGATGATCTAGACCTACCAGGTGTCGGGCTCCTTGATGACCTTTTAGCCGATGGAAACTCTCTCACTGTAATGGAAAGCACGTTTAGCTGGGTTCAGGCTCAGTTCTTGACTCGTGGCCTACCAAACCATGCGATCATCTCTATGGGCACAAGGTTTCATTGCGATGATGTTATTGGCAGGTTACTCACTGCGGACCGGGACAATTGGAAAGAACTTAATGTACCGGCGATTTGTGTCGATGAGGAAAATGATTCGTTAGGAAGAGAACTTGGTGAGTCTCATTGGCCTGAGTTTTTTCCTATAGAGAACCTCCAAGCGATTAAAAAGTCTATTGGGGAAAGGGATTTTAACTCTTTGTACCAAGGGCAGCCTGCTGGTGACGCCGGTGCTATATTTAAAGAGCACTGGCTGGAAACTTTCGATAAACAAGCAAAATATTCTTACATCTATGCCACCATAGACACAGCCTATAAAGCTGAAAGTATGAACGACTTCACGGCAATTTGTGTCTGGGGACTAGACAAGGGTAAAGGATTAAGACTTTTGCATGTTATTATGGAGAGGATGGAGTTTCCAGATCTACAAAAACTCATTCCTAAAGTTGTTAAGCAATGGAAGATTAGGTGCGTGTATATAGAAGGCCGAGCGAGCGGAGTGCCATTGATCCAGACCTTAAGATCTACGCTATCTATACAGATCAAGGAACTCATCCCGTCTAAAGATAAAGTACTAAGGGCCAACTCCGTAGCGCCCTTGGTTGAAGAAGGTATAGTCAGCATCTACGAAAACATACCCAACCTCCAGGACAGACTAAATGAACTTACGTCTTTTCCTTTTATTAAAAACGATGATTTTGTAGATGCTTTTGTATATGGAGTCACAGTGTACAGGGACGAGCTAATGGGCGGGACCTCAAGAACAGGAGGGATACGCACTTCTCTACCAAAATTACACTATGACTCTACAAGAAGAACCTCAAGCTCACTAGGAAGTCTTCTAGGAGACAAGAGGAACACCCGTAACGCCGGGGGTGTGCGTTATCTATAGCGCGTGGTATAATTAGAAAAGTCGTAGGTTTTTATAAGAAAACTAACGAGCGCACGCGTTTTTATTTTATTTAAAAACTTATTATGTCAGAAAAAACAAAATTTAAGTACCGAGTAGTATTTTTTACACAGCCAAGCTGCTCCGCTTGTGAAGCAATGAGGCCCATCTGGGCTGAGGTTGCTAATGAAGTTGCAGAAGAATATCCTCATCAAAAGATAGGATTTGGCGAGTGGGACGTTTCAGCAGATGACTGGGAGTTTTGTGATAAGATCGAATGTGATGGGACCCCTAATTTTGCAACATTTGGAGAAGATGGGATTTTATTAGGTCTTAACACCGAAGGTATGATGGCCAAAGGTCAGCTAAAAGACTTTATCTTGGGCTGCATTAAATAATGAAGGAAAGAACCAAATCTAAAAAAGCTAGGGACAAGAGAGATGAGCATATCATTTCTCAGATGTGGAAAGCTGATCAGGTCGCTAGGAAGATCTCTAACTTCACAGGATTGCCTTTTGAAGAGCTGAGAGATGCCGCTTTAGAGTATATTGTACGTATCTATGATACCTGGGATCAGAGCAAAGGCGCGAACTTCTCAACCTGGGTGAACAGATGCTTGCAGTTTCATATGCTTAATTATCTCAGAGATAGTTCTAGGCTGGTTAAGATGCCTCGCTCGTACTCAGATCTTTACCTAAAGATTAGAAAGTATCTCATTAAAAATCCCAATATAACAAATCAGCAAATTGCAGATGACCTGAAAATCTCAGTTAAAAAAGTGGATACTGTGCGAACAGCTTTTACAATGAGTTTTAACCCAGTAACCGAACAAAACTGCGTTATTGAACCAACAGGGTCTTCGGAAGTAAACTTTGCGGATCTTTTAGTAAATCATAAAGATCTGTTATTTAGGATTACTGATCTAGAAAATAACGACGAGACTTTCTTAATTGACTATCTTGTAAAGAAAAGATCTATCTCTACTCTGCTACGCAAGAACCCCCACCTTAAAAACATTGATGATATTAAGTCGTATTCGACTAAGCTAATTAACTACATACTATGGGCAGACAAGTCGTTCGAGTCCTGGGACAAGACTATACAAAAACCGGCTTCGAAAAAAAGTGGTCAGAAATCGTCAAAGGAACAGAGTGTAACTACTTTGTAAAGCCTCCAGATTTTGACTTTGTTCATGAAGTAGTGGGTAAAATTGAGAAGTGGAAAGTATTACATTCTAGGGAAGGGCTAAAATACAAGATAAGAAATAAAAAATTTCAAGGCAGAGCGGTGAGAGGAGTGGTGATGATAACTCCTAGATCTAAGAGAGAAGTTTGGTTGGGCAAAGGAAAGATAGTCGAAGAGTTGTTTCCTAGGGCGAACCCCATACCAGAATATAAACAAAATAAGAAAGAGGCCCTAGTGGCTTTGAGGCAGATCATCGAGCCTCAAATCATATCGTATAGGAAGAGCGTACTACGCCAGTTACAGGGTCCCATGGGGCACAAGATAAAATGTGCGGTATCAGGACAAGCTATAAACGCTGGTGAGTTTCACATAGACCATAGATACGCTTTTAAAAATATTGTCCAGGAGTTTTGTAGAGACTATAAGATAGACCTAGAGAATGTTGATGTATATTGTAGAGGTACTAAATGTTATCTAAAAAACACAGAAGTTGCTGAGGCGTTTTTTGATTATCATATGATGAATGCTGCTCTTCAAGTCCTTAACGCAACAGAAAACCTAAAGAAGGGATCTAAATATTATGGCTAGATAGATAGCACTTGCCCCTCATCTCCTCCTAAAGAAACATCAAACTCTTCTTGGAAGAACTGTGTTGCTTTTTCTGCAATAAGCTCTCCTATGCCGCTCGCTGTTTCTTCGCTGCTTAGCCAAGGTTTATTTGCATCTACTAAAGGCGCATAGGCCATCCTATTGTATATAGAGAAGACTCCTTCAGATTGTTGTTTAACGTAGTGTGCTCCATATAACCTCCCTGTTATTATTTTAATGTCTTCTTCTTTATATCTCTTTTTTAGATAAGAGATAATAGGGCTTCCTTGGTCACTATTGCTTTCTGATACAAAAACTTCTAGTCTTCTCAGAACGTTTTTGGCTATAATTACAAAATCTTCGCCCACATCCTCTGGTATTTCTACTTCTAGCTCTATCTGGGATATGGCTTTAATATATCCCTCAGATCTTTCTTTAACTTGCTCTGTATAAGCCGCTGCTACCTGTTCTGCTATTAAAGCTTTCAAGGCAGGGAGCTGAGACTCAAATGCCTGTCTTTTAGCCTCCGCTTCAAGTGATTTTTTAAAAGCCCGTCTAACGGAATCCTGAGCCGCCGAGTAGGCGATGGACATTATAGGAGCTATTAATCCACCAAGAAAGATCATGAATCAGTCATGCACTTTAGTACGTCATTAACAAACTGGGTTCTTTTTAGGTTGTTAGTAGAGTTAGGGCCGGTATTTCTGTCTCCAGAGATGGTGTAATTTTTATCGAATTCGTTTGCAGCTTCGTAAGGACTAGACGCGTTGTTTAGAGCAGGGACTAAGCCAGGATATCCGCGCTTAACGTCATATACAAAATAGTTTACTTGAGTGCTAAAGTCTAAATAGTTGAGCCCCTGGTCACTGGCCCATTTCTTAAGGTCTTGTAAACGTAAAACGTTAGGTGCAGGGTTCCATTGAAAAATACCCTGGCTACTCTCTCCTTTCACTCCGCTTATTATAGTGGGGTCCAAACCGCTCTCTTGCAATGCTCCACTAACAATACCCGCCAGACCTACTTTATTAGTTACTCCTAGAGCCGAACCAGCGTCTAATAGGGCCTGGAACTTATTGGAATCTTGACGACTGCACGTGTATGTAAATTTGCCTCTCGGGTAGTTTGTAGAGACATTCGACGGAGATTGCCCTTGTGTTTTAGATCCGCCGGTACCTCCTATTAGCCCCCTATCGCACCTAGCACAAGAGTCTTCACCGCTCCCACCGATCTTATAGCATAGGTCACCAGACGATCTTATATAATCGTAGTAATCCTTGTACCCCTTATCGGCCATATAATCCCCGAACTTTGGAGTATCGTCTAAATCCAATGTTCTATCTCTTCTAAAGGGCCGGCGACCCTCGACTTTCACTCTAAGATCGCCGTTTGTCCATTTATGAGTTGTCTGAATTATCACCCAGTTCCTATATTTTTCCGGGACCCAAACATTTGGTTCTATAGCATTAGATTTGTTAGATCTTATCCATTCATCGTAGTTTGTAACAAACGCTAAGATCGTCCTGCCGGGCAAGATGCTTAGCGCTTTTGGCACTCCTCTAAACTCCGTAGTTAGAGATATTCCGTCCTCTGTTATGCCCTCGGCCTTGCCAGAAGTCTCCGGTTCTCCCGTGTTTCCGGCCCTCCTAACGCTACCTGAAGCTCCTGAAGTACCGGGAATTCCGCTAGGGATAGACCCGGCTCTAAGATGGCCTAGTAGCATACCTCCTTCAGGGGTGTCTATAACGACACTATATCCGTATCCTTTAGGATTTAAAACTCCACGATCAGCATCTAGGATCTTGGCCCCGCCTTTCACAAAGAGTTCTATTCCTTGGTCTCCCGCCAAATCGACTCCGTCGTGAGGCCCAGGCCTACCTCTTGTATCTCCGTAAGCCGATGTCATACTTACACTACCTTTGATCTCCACGTACCTCCTCACGTCTGCTTCTGTTATTGGTTTTTTAGCGGATCTACCGGCTGTCCACCACATAGCGTGGATGTGCGCACCACTGCTGCTACCCGTGTTACCTATCTCCCCTATCTTATCGCCAATAGCCCCTTCTGACTCATTAGTAGGAGCTTCTTCTTTCTTATCCTGGTCCGTGGGTGGTAACGTGCAACTAATAAGCCCTTGCAAGGTAGTAGGGTCTAATGTTATTTCCTTTACGTTAGAGTCTTTACCAATTTTTATCATAAACCTTGTTTTTGAAGGTTTGTCAGTATCGCTACTTACCTGCCCAACAGAAGCTCCTGGAGCTAACTGCTTTGAGTCTCCGTAGCCTATGCTCTCTAGATTTTTGAATTCTTGCATCACCATCGAAGTACCACATTTAGACCCACCCTTCTCGCAGTAATGAATGTGATACTCGCTTTCAACCAGCACTCTTCCATCCCCCTCATCTTTTACCTTACCACCAAGGTAGCAATTTGCATTGCTCGCAACCTTGAAGAGCATCTGGTTTTCAATTTTTTCAATCTTAAAGGTCCCTGCTTTAATGTTAGGAGGCTGCCCAGTTGATGGAGTTCCGGTTCCTTTATATCCGTTTGTAGATTGCCCGGTGTTATAGTCTTTTAGTTCTGTGAATTGAGTCTCGTCGCTCTGCCAAGCTTCTGAGCTCACAGCTTGAAGCTTCTGAGAAGTTGTTGCTGGATCTCCTCTATAAGAGTCGTACTCTTTATTAGTATCAGTTGTTGCTACGCCATCAACGTCTGACTCTTCAGATATACTTCCTCCAACTAAGTTTTTCTCAAATGGTGTAAGTTCAAATTTAGAGTTGATAGAATACTTTTCATATAAGCCCTTGCCGAGATAAAACACTCTTTGAAATGTGCACTTATTATCTTGTCTTGTACATATCTGAATCTTATTCGCAAATTCTTTTGTAGGAAGAGACAATATCTCGCCTCCTTCTGAAGATCCCACCCACTTCTCTAAAAGTTCTTGAGTTGTTAGATTGTTAACTCTGTAGTTTCTATCAAACTTTTCCTGATCTGCTGGAGTTGAACAAACGTCTTCTATAGAGAAACCTTCTTTTTTGATATCTGTTTTCTCATTAAGCTCATCTATAAGCGTCTTGTTCTTCTCAAAGAAAGTAGGTTGTAGGTTTTGTTGGAAAGAGACATTAACTGCTGATTGCCCCCTAAGAGAAACTGTGGGTTCACCGGACACACCATGGGTTATGTTTACCTGAGTCGCTCTATAGAAGTATGTTTGTTCTATAGTCTGGTTATAAGCCCCATTTATGTTGTACCATAAAGTTATGATAATCCAGGGCCTATCGCCAGTTACTGAAGAGCCATCTGAACTATTTCTAAAAGTTTCCGTATCTAATACAGCGTACCTAAGGCATTTATCTTCTTCTGGGTTTTGTCCCTCCTGGCACATTGGCAGGATATCTCCGCTCTTAGTTGCCTGACGAGCTGAGTTAAGAAGTACCTTATCTATCTCTCCTAAAGCACCCCAAGCAACTCCATCTAAGTACGGATCTTGAAGAGTTACTTGGCATCTATTTTTAGATGTATTAAAAAAATTAGCATTGGAAACACTTGATCCAGCATTTTTAACTAG
>Ga0233438_10005504_pt1 | contig 10613 bp, 7 predicted proteins | sample SI_123_September_FD_182720 | JGI IMG/M metagenome (GOLD analysis project Ga0233438, IMG submission 182720) | Seawater microbial communities from Saanich Inlet, British Columbia, Canada - SI_123_September2016_10_MG | ecosystem: Environmental > Aquatic > Marine > Inlet | place: Canada: British... | reverse complement strand
TAAATGTAACCCCAACGGTTGACACACCAGCAGATGTAACTTCTTGCGATAGCTACACACTACCAGCTCTCACCGTTGGAAAATATTTTACCGCCCCAAATGGCGGTGGAACACAACTTAATGATGGAGAGGTCATATTGACCTCCGTATCCTTGTTTGTGTATGCAGAAACAGGAACTACACCAAATTGTAGCGATGAATACAAATTTAATGTAACAATTGATACCACGCCTGCTATTGATACTCCAGCAGATGTATTTAATTGCGAAAGCTACACACTTCCAGCACTCACTATAGGGAATTATTTTACGCTGCCTGATGGCGGTGGAACATTGCTTAACGCAGGAGATATTTTATCTGCCTCGACCCCCTTGTATGTATATGGCGAATCGCCCACAAATCCGAGCTGTAATGACCAACACCTTTTCAATATTACAATAAATCCAACGCTGATAAGTATTCTTTCATTAGATGCTGAGGTTATTTCCAAGGATTTTGAAGACAATCAAACCATCGTAGCAAATGCAACCGGTGGTAATGGCGATTATGAATATCAATTGGACGATGGCCCTTGGCAAAACAGTGGCGTTTTTGAAAATGTATTTGGATGTGAAACGCATACCGTAAGAGCACGGGAAGTTCTCGGATGTAGTACCGTACCACAAAAAGACATCAATCTAATCTATTTCCCAAAATTATTTACGCCAAACGGAGATGGCTATAACGATACTTGGAACATCAAATGTCTCAGGGACGACCCCACTGCGGTGATCTCAATTTTTGATCGTTTTGGAAAATTATTATTTCAATTCAGACCAAATCGAAGTGTGTGGAATGGGACCTTTAATGGGTCGAGATTGGCAGGGAGTGATTATTGGTTTATAGTCGACTATGTGAACAGTGATGGAGATGAAGCGCAGTATAGATCTCATTTTTCTTTGAGACATTAGAAACGATAGCCTATACTAAAATCGCCTTTAATAATGGCTTCAAAAGGCGCATCGCCAAATAGGTTTCGACCTGCTCCTAGCTTTACTTCAAATATAAATCCAGCAGAATTAATCCATTTTTGTCCAAGGGAGAATCCTAAAGCGGTATCAAAATAAGATTGACCTTTGTCTTCGCCGCTATATAAAGAAAGAAAACTTTCAACAAAAAATCCTTTGGCCCCATATTGTTCGTCACGATCAAAATACATACGAAAAAAAGGAGTTATTGAAACGTTTTCAAAATAGTCATTTCCAGAATTTAAATTCACTAAAAGGCTAGCGCCATAGCCCATATTTCTGTTTTTAACATACTCGTATGTACCCTCAAAAATAGGCCCTGCTAATATTTTAAGGACCCCTAGTTTTACTTCTTGGTGTTTTTCGAAGATGGATAAAGGCTCCTTGTCAGATTGTCCTGATAAATTGAAACAAATGAATAGAGATAATAAAAAAAGTGATTTGTTCATGATGGTGTTAGATTTAGGATAAATAATGATTCAAAAACTATACCAAAATAATCAAAAATAGGCCTTTAGCTGTACAGTCCCCGTGTGGATAGTACGACTTGTTTCACTTTTTCTTCCAAAATAATTAAGATTCAAATCTAAAAACTTTGTCAGTTTTTTTTGTGCAATCAGAGACCAAGTGAAGTTGGTTCCAGGTTGCAAGCCTTCCATCATTTGGTAAGCAACTGGTGTATTGGAACTCCCAGAGAATTCATTTGAAAAATAATTAAACTCTCCTGTAATCGCTGCTTTCTGATTTTGTGTAAGCATAAACGATACTCCATATTTTTCTTGGGTGAGCTGCTCCAAATCTCCAATAATATTGTCTTTCTTTTGATATTGATAATATACATCAAACCGTTTGTTGTCATCCAATAAATAGGACAATTTTGGATTCAAAAGCGTTTGGTTGAGTTGGTAATTTTTGGAAAGAAAATTTTCACTTTCACTTCTATTTTTATCTAAGTTAGATTGCAAACTAAGCAGCCATTGCTCTTTGATTTTATGTGAAAAATTGACTTGATGACTGAACGTTTCCTGTTCAACATACCCAAACGACAACACATTACGAGCGCTAGATTCCGAATAACTGTACGACACCGTATAATACTGCTTCCCCCTGTTGTAAAACAACTGGTTTCTAAAATTCGATTGCAGTGCCAATTGATTTTCTGGGGTTGAATGAAAAGGATTTAAGTGAATGGATTCACTATTATTTTTATCTTTTCGATCGATTAAAAAAGACGTCTGATTATAAAAATGAGACCAAAACCGTTTGGAGGCTTTTGGAGAATTGGCCCACTGAATTGGGTTTAAAGTCAGTGATTGACTCAGTTTATTTTGGTTGGTGCGAATGTAAACTTGGTTGGGTAATAACACACGAACATAGGTCGCTTGATCTTGAAATTGAGCGATTTCAAATTCTTCTAATTCTTGAATGCCATTCTCATTATAATCAAACCAAACAAAACTCCCTTGACCTGGCTCCACTTCTACATAGGTAAAATCTTGTTGTGGCAAACGCCCTGAACTGGTTTCAAATAAGGTATTCCAAAAAATCCCATTATTGGCTAATTTTTGACTGTATAGCAATCGAGAATTGATAGATTTCTGAGTGGCCGTGGATGCGTTAGTAGATTTAAAAACTCTGTAATTTGCATAAAGACTCAAATTTGTATTTTGGGTTTGAATCCATTTAGAATCTAAATAATAGGTGTCTGAGGTGTTCACTTTGGCGAGGCGGTTATTTTGCAGACTGTCGTTCACCCGATGCCTATACCCTAGCTTTAGAAATACTTTTGTGGAATCGCCAACCCCAGTGAACACTTCGTAAGATTGAAACTTCTGACTGATAGGATCTAACTCGTTTAATTCAACCTCCTTTTTTTCGTTGTGTTCCGTGGAAAACTCAACCCCCGACCAGCCTTTTTTATAACTGTATTTCAACCGGTTGTCAGATCTATAAAATACAGAGTTTGAGTTGAGTCCATCCGTTTCCAAAAAACTAGAATTCGAGTAAATCTGAAAATGCTGTAAATTCAGTTTGGCAAAAAACACATGACGACTCCCTTGATAATTATCCTTAAAATTTAAATGCTGGTATTGATAATCTAAGTTGCCTTTTTCGGGATGCAAAAACTGGACTCCTCCAATGGCAAAAATCTGATCTCCGAGTTCGGAAATAATTTGATTTCCAGAAGGTGCTTCAACATTCCAATCCCTATTGAATTCTGGATTATACAAACCTTCTATATTTCTAAAATTATTTTGAATATAATCGATATTGGAATTGATATCCAAACTCCAACCTTCAACCGTTTGAACTAACTGATGCTTTACAGATAGTTGGCTTGCTACCCCGGTATCATTTTCATCATCAAGCGATGAATACAAATTTAAATCGTTATTACTGGCGGCAAATTCAAACTCAATAGCCGTTTTTTCGTTAGGTTTAAAAGCCCCGTTCACCACCGCTACTTGTAGTTTTACGGGGGCAACGAGTTGTACAATGGGTTCAAAATTACCTTGTTTCTCCCCAGCTATGGGTGCAATGTATTCGTAAATATTTGAAATAGCATTGGAACTCTTAACCTTATAATTTCCTTGTTTCGACCCCACAGCCGTAAAATTAACAAGGAACAACTCATCGTCAGGGTTGGTTGAAAATTCGAAAACTTCCACCCCATTATCCGTGCTTTTTTTATATAAGATTCGATTTTCGTTATATACTTCAGCTGTAGCAGAAGGAGCCACCATGCGTGTTTGGTCATCTCCAGCGTTGGACAAAATTGTGACTTGTTCCGAATTAAGGGATTGCTGAAGCGGTTGATTTTTTAAATCATTTTCGTTGTAAACAGACACGCCTAAAGTCCATTTATCATCTTTATATCGACTGCCCGCATACCCTATAAATCGAGAATAATTGCGCTCGCTGTATTGATAATCGACTGTAATTCGCATTTCTGAAGAAATGGGATAAGTAGCGTTAAAAATTAGTTCTCCTGCATTATAATCAATCATATAATCTTCAGTAGCACCGCGTTTTAAAGGGATTCCGTTCACATATACTGTTTCACTACCAGAAACCACCAAAACATATAATTCGTTATTAGGCCCTTTTAATTTATACGGTCCTTGATTGCCCTCTTGTCCTACAAATTGACTTGTAGAAAATTGACCACGAACCAAGGCTCCTGCTGCAAAAGCAGTAAACTCTGAATCTTCATTTTTAAAATTAGTAGTCAACGAAAGTCCTTGAACTCGTTTAGAAAATTCAGAAAAATACGATTGTGAATCTTCTAAATCAATATCCCCAGCTCGAATCCCCCAGCGATCGCTAAAAATTTCTATGAAAACCTGATCAAACTCATCCAAACGTTGTGAATATCCACTTTCTTGTAAAGGAATATTTGAATCTTGTATGGACGCTCGTAAGGTTACTTTGTCATTTAACTTACCACTAATTTGAAGGTCAAGTTCGCTGTTTAAAACCGAGTTTTGATTGTTCCCAATAGTGACGCCCCTTGAGATACTCCCAGAAGACACCAAGCCATCAAACGGCATTACGACCCGTTTTGAACTAGGTTGGGATAATTGATATAATTTTTCGAGATTTCTAGTGCTATTCACTATGATACGCTCATCTAATTCTTGGTAGGTTTTAGTAAGAAAACGCGGATAACTTAAATAAGTCACTTTAATGGAGTCTGTGTCTACCGAAGTATGAAACGTGAGCAATGCATTTTCAAAATCTATGGTGTAGGACGAGGGAGGGATGCGCTCATTTTTTAAATTTGAGATAGAAAACTTTGAGGGATTGAGGCTTACACTGTCAATTAGGATCGAATCCTGAACCGCTATTCTTTTTTCCCTATGCAAAGAGAACACTTCTTGAGACCAGGAATATGTAAAGGATAAAAGGAATAAAATGGTTAGACAGTACTTCATCATGACTCTTAAACTAAAAACAACCCAAAATATTTTGTTGATAGTTTTCATTAAAACAAGACTAAATATTTAGGGTAAAAGTACTCTATTAATTATTTTAGCTAAAATTATTATCACAATAGATGAAAATTATTTCTTACAACGTTAATGGAATTCGGGCTGCGCTCAAAAAAGGATTTATAGATTGGCTGAAAAGCGCCAACCCAGACGTGATTTGTTTACAAGAAATAAAAGCACAAGAAGACCAACTCGATTTGAGTGTTTTTGAGGCTGTTGGTTATAATTATAACTACTGGTTCAGTGCTCAAAAAAAAGGATACAGTGGGGTGGCTATTTTATCTAAAACACAACCGAACAATGTGGTGTTTGGAACGGGTATTGAATCGATGGATTTTGAAGGACGAAACATTCGTGCCGATTTTGACGGTGTTTCAGTGATGAGTTTATACCTGCCTTCTGGGACAAATCTGGCGCGTTTAGAACACAAATTAGATTATATGGACTTATTCCAAAACTATATAAATACCCTTAAAAAAGACGTTCCTAACCTTGTTATTTGTGGCGATTATAACATTTGTCACGAGGCGATTGACATCCACGACCCAGTGAGAAATAAAAATGTATCTGGGTTTTTACCTGAAGAACGCGCATGGATGACTGAATTTTTGAACAATGGATTTGTGGATGCATTTCGCGAATTTAATACAGAACCTCATAATTATAGTTGGTGGAGTTACCGTGCAAATTCACGCGCCAACAACAAAGGGTGGCGATTGGATTACACATTAGTTGCACAACCCTTACAAGAAAAATTAAAACGCGCCGTTATCCTTTCTGAAGCAGTACATAGTGACCACTGTCCTGTTTTGGTTGAATTGCAATAAATATAATTTATAAATTAACATACAATGATGAAAAGACTTTTAATTTTAACACTCGTAATTTCCACCTCGACTTCATGTGTATCTTCTAAACTGTACAAAGAATTAGAAGGTAAATATACAAACCTTAAAAACGATTACGATTCCTTAAACGCAAATAATGAAAGTGTTTTGAATGATAAAGACGCACTTCAAAATCAATTTGATCAACTGGAAAATGAGTACGATACAACCGTTTTAGAACGAAATCAATTGCAACAAGATGTGACTGCGCTTCAGAAGAAATACGATGCCCTGAACGATTCTTATACTGCCTTAGAACAAAATAGTTCAAAAGCCATCGCGGATAATGTGCAAAAAAACAGAGAACTTTTGGCACAGTTAGACGCTAAAGAAATGGCCTTAGCAGCAGAAAACAATCGACTATTAAAATTAGAAGCCGATATGCTAGAACGCTCTCAACGTATTGCAGAATTAGAAGCTCTGATTGCTTCCAAAGACCAAGCAATGCGCGATTTGAAAGATGCCATTTCAAAAGCTCTCACTGCTTTTGAAGGCAAAGGACTCACTGTGGAACAACGGGATGGAAAAGTCTATGTATCTATGGAAAATAAATTACTTTTCAAATCTGGTAGTTGGGCCATTGGATCAGAAGGGCGTACGGCTATCGAACAGCTAGGAAACGTTTTGGCAGCCAATCCTGATATTGCAGTACTCATTGAAGGACACACCGATAATGATCCCTTTTCAACAGGTGGACAAATTGCTGACAACTGGGATTTATCAACAAAACGAGCGACTGCCATCGTTCAAATTTTAAATGAAAATGAGGCGATTAATCCCGAAAGTTTAACCGCTGCTGGGCGCGGCGAATATGCGCCAATTGCCTCCAACAAAACAAGCGAGGGCAAGGCTAAAAACAGACGAATTGAAGTGGTGTTGACACCAAAATTAGATGAAATATCAAAGCTACTAAACAACGACTAATGAAATACGCCAAACTTCCAAGTACCGATATTAAAGTAAGTGAAATCTGCCTCGGTACAATGACCTGGGGAAATCAAAACACAGAAGCTGAAGGTCATGCACAAATGGATTATGCCTTAGATCACGGAGTTAATTTTATTGATACAGCTGAATTATACCCTGTACCTGCCACCGCAGAAACTCAAGGACTAACAAGTAAGTATATCGGCACCTGGCTCAAAAAAAATAAAACGAGAGACCAGGTCATTTTGGCAAGTAAAATTGCAGGACCTGGAGACTATACAGCTCATATTAGAACTACAGGTTTTAGTGGAAATTCCATTAAAGAAGCGTTGGATTTGGAACTCACACGCCTACAAACCGACTATATAGATTTGTATCAATTACATTGGCCAGAACGTCACACCAATACGTTTGGCGTACGCGATTTTAAACCGAGCCCAAACGATCCATGGGTTGATAATTTTAATGAAGTTTTACACACTTTAAAATCTCTTGTAGATGCGGGTAAAATTAGAGCCATTGGCCTGTCGAATGAAAAAGCTTGGGGCGCCATGCGCTGTGCAGAAGAAATTCGAAAAGACAATTTAATTCCAATCAGCACCACACAAAACGCCTATTCAATGTTAAATAGAGTGTTTGAAGGGGATTTAGCAGAAGTATCTTTGAGAGAAAACATTGGACTTCTAGCCTACTCACCTTTGGCGTTTGGCGTTCTTTCTGGGAAATATATTGAAGGGACTGCTGCAGACAATGCACGACTGAAATTATTTCCACGTTTTGCACGTTACAGTAGCGAGCAATCCACTAAAGCTACAAAGCAGTACTTACAACTAGCAAAAGATTTAGGGATCAGCCTTACCACGCTTTCTTTGGCATTTGTCAACCAACAGCCTTTTGTGACCAGTAATATTATTGGAGCTACAAACTTAGAGCAACTAAAAGAAAATATTGAGAGTATTGATACCAAACTGTCGCAGGAAACTTTAGATCGTATCGATGCAATTCATGCCGTGATTCCAAATCCAGCTCCTTAATCATTTTTGGAATCTATTTTAAGCCTTATTGGCAAGTTGACCGCAAGCAGCATCTATATCTTTACCGCGTGAACGACGAACAGTAACGGTAATGTTTTTAGCTTCTAGCATGGACACATACAAGTCGATTGCGGCTGTACTAGCTTGTTGGAAGATCCCATCATCAATAGGGTTGTATTCTATAAGATTGACTTTACTAGGAGCAAATTGACAAAATTTTATCAGTGCCTCAATGTCTGTTTTGGTATCGTTGATCCCTTCCCATACCACATATTCATAGGTGATGATTCGATTGGTAGCTGCATACCAATATTGAAGTGCTTCTCGTAAATCTTTCAAAGGAAAGGTTGCATTAAAAGGCATGATGGAAGTACGAACGCTGTCAATGGCTGAGTGAAGCGAAACAGCTAAATTAAATTTCACCTGATCGTCTGCCATTTTTTTAATCATTTTAGGCACTCCAGAAGTGGACACCACAATTCGTTTTGGAGACATTCCCAGCCCTTCTTTGGAAGTGATTTTATCAATCGCTTTGAGTACGTTGTTGTAATTCATTAACGGCTCTCCCATTCCCATAAATACAATATTAGAAAGGGGGCGGTTATGGTACAGTTGGCTTTGCTTATCAATGGCGACAACTTGGTCGTAAATTTCATCTGGATTGAGGTTGCGCATGCGCTTGAGACGTGAAGTCGCACAAAACTTACAATCAAGACTACAACCAACTTGAGAAGACACACAAGCGGTAGAACGCTTGGCAGTGGGAATCAGTACCGATTCTACAATCATTCCATCATGAAGTCGAATGCCGTTTTTAATGGTTCCATCTGAACTTCGCTGCATCGAATCTACTTCGATATGATTGATGCTAAAGTTTTCATCCAACATTTGACGGGTGTCTTTAGATAAATTAGTCATATCCTCGAAATGATGTGCCCCTTTTTGCCACAGCCACTCGTACACTTGAGTCCCTCTAAAAGCTTGATCTCCTTGCGTGGCAAAAAAGGCTCTTAATTCTTCTTTTGATAATGCGCGTATGTCTTTTTTGATGGAATTCATATTGAATAAAACAATGGATGCCTAAAAAAAGCCTCTTTGAGGAGGCTTTATAATTTTTGATTAAATAATGAGCATGGCGTCACCATAGCTATAAAATTTATATTTTTCTTTCACTGCTTCTTCGTATGCTCTCTTCACAAAATCATGACCTCCAAAGGCCGCTGTCATCATTAAAAGTGTTGATTTTGGGGTATGAAAATTTGTAATCATACAGTTTGCAATTGAAAAATCGAAAGGTGGAAAAATAAATTTATTCGTCCATCCAGCAAATTCATTCAAATTTCCTTTTGAAGAAACAGAGCTTTCTATGGCACGCATAGCGGTTGTTCCAACGGCACAAATACGGCGTTTTTCAACCAATGCTTTATTGATCGTCGTAGCGGTTTGAGTAGGAATAATAATTTCTTCACTGTCCATTTTATGCTTTGACAAATCTTCCACTTCAACAGGATTAAAAGTTCCTAACCCAACGTGAAGTGTAATTTCGGCAAAATTAATTCCTTTAATTTCTAAACGTTTCAAAAGATGCTTAGAAAAGTGAAGTCCTGCAGTTGGCGCCGCAACAGCACCTTCATTTTTGGCATAAATTGTTTGGTAACGCTCTTCATCTTCTGGCTCAACTTCTCTGTTGATATACTTAGGCAAAGGAGTTTGACCGAGTTGTGTTAACTTTTTTCTAAACTCTTCATAAGATCCGTCATACAGAAAACGAAGCGTACGACCTCTTGAAGTTGTATTGTCAATAACCTCAGCAACTAAGGCTTCATCTTCTCCAAAATAGAGTTTATTTCCAATTCTAATTTTTCGAGCAGGATCTACTAACACATCCCATAGACGTTGTTCTGCATTGAGTTCTCTAAGAAGAAAAACTTCTATTCGAGCGCCTGTTTTTTCTTTATTTCCAAACAAGCGTGCTGGAAATACTTTGGTATCATTTAGAATCATCACATCATCTTCATCGAAATATTCAATTAAGTCTTTAAACATTTTATGTTCGATGGTTTGCACTTTTCGATTCAAGACCATGAGTCTCGACTCATCTCTGTTTTCGGCAGGGTATTCTGCTAATAATTCGTCTGGTAATTCAAAGTTAAAATGCGATAATTTCATGCTTGGTTTTTATTGTCAAGCTGCGAATATACAACCTCAAAATAGGCGTTGTCAAGTATTTGAACCTTTATTTTTTAGATTCGGAGGTATTGAACCCTAATTCTGCTAAATTATCCCAAAAATCCGGGAAAGATTTTGAAACCACTTCCGCTTCGTTTATAGAAAATGATGTTTTGAGCGCCAAGGGCGCAAATGCCATGGCCATACGATGGTCGTTATAAGTTTCTACAACAGCTCCCGATGTTAAGGGATTGTAATCCAAAAGGTGTAAACTGTCATCCGTAATTTCAATCGAAGTTCCGAATTTATAGATCTCATTTTTCAATGCTTGCAAACGGTCGGTCTCTTTAATTTTTAGGGTGTGCAATCCTGTAAGATGGCACTTTATTTGAAGTCCTAAACAAGTCACTACAATGGTTTGTGCGATGTCAGGAGCACTGGCTAAATCTAAATCCAAACTTTTTGGTAGGTCTGAGTTGATTTTTTCTAAGATAATTTTAGACCCTTCAAAAGTTGTTTGCACCCCTAAGTGGGTATAAATTTCTTGTAAAACTGCATCGCCTTGTAAGCTATCTTTTTTGTAGGTGCTCAGATTTA
>Ga0233438_10005498_pt1 | contig 10620 bp, 9 predicted proteins | sample SI_123_September_FD_182720 | JGI IMG/M metagenome (GOLD analysis project Ga0233438, IMG submission 182720) | Seawater microbial communities from Saanich Inlet, British Columbia, Canada - SI_123_September2016_10_MG | ecosystem: Environmental > Aquatic > Marine > Inlet | place: Canada: British... | reverse complement strand
GAAGCATCAGTGCTTATAAAGGTTAACTTTGATGCGGTTAATTACGTCTACGATGCAGTTTCATTAATAAACCAAAAAATTGAGGCTAATGACATTAATTTTTTTAATGAAATAGGATTTTCATCTGAAGAATTAAATGTTTTTGAACTAACAATTTCTCCAATTGTTAATTTACAAGAAATCATAAACGACGAAACTTTTAAGGCAAATGAAATAAAAACATTATTTGAGAATTTAACTTTTGAGGACAACCTTTCAATGACAAATAGTTTTATTTCAAATTATAAATATCACACATTGACATGCTCCTTCAGCCCAACAGCAGATAGCCAAACGATAGACTTAATTATTGATTATTTAAACACAAACCCTTTGTTTACTGAGCTTAAGTTAAGAAAAATGAATAGCTTTTCAGATAGAATAGAAAGTAATGAAAAAGCGATTAACCAAATTGACGCCATTATTCTTAAATACACTAATGACATTTCTAACTCTTCTACCGCAGACTCTCAGTTTTACGTTGACAACAAGGACATAAGGCCAAATGATCTAATAAAAACAAAAATTGAATTATCAAAAGAGATAGAGATATTGAAAGAAGAAAAGATTTATTCAAACAATACTGTTGTTGTTGTTAATAATTCAAACTTAATGATTGAAACCAATTCAATTAAGAATAATAAAATAATTTACTACCCACTTCTTCTTTGCTTTATTTTTATAATAATTCAGTTTTTAAAGAAGACATATTCCTGGCTAGAAAAGCTAGAAAGTAAGTAACCATAGAAGCTTAATGTTTAAAAATTTTTTTATAAAAAACAGTTTAAATGTTTTGCTGTTAAGAGCATCAGGAATCTTATTGATGTTTTTGCTTTCGTTATTTTTAACAAATTCTTTTTCAGCTGAAATAGTTGGCCAATACGATTTTGTAAGATCTTTTCTTATGATTTTAAGTGGAGCATCTTTACTTGGAACAAATCAAGCCATAATATATTATTCAGGGATTTTAACATCTAACAAATCATTTGGCTCAATTAGATCGATCTATTTTAAAATGAATTTTTTAATTCTAATAGCTTGCGCCATTTTATATACACCATTGCTTGTAATTGATAAAGAAACAATTAATCAAATCTTCAATAAACAAGGAGCGTATGAATTAGTAAACCTATCTTTAAAAGGTTTAGTTTTCTACTCAATTACAATGCTTAATATAGACACAATTAGAGCATTAAAACACACACTAATATCTGAGGGGTTTAGAAATGTTTTTAGATACATGCCTTTCTTTATATTTTCGATTATTCTCTACATAATTGATAGCCCAGAAGATTTAGTAGTGTGGTTTATTTATAGCTTTATTGTAATATTTATTATTAGCTCAGCCGTAGTTTACTTTTTTTTATTTAAAAAAGATTTCGTCACATCTGCACACCAAAATTTTTCATCAAGCAGTATTTTAAAAACCTCATACCCTATGGCTCTCAGCGCAATATCATTTTTTTTGATGCAAAGTACAGATGTGCTTTTCATCAGTGTTTATGACACTTTTGATTCAGTCGCATACTATTCAATTGCTGTTAAATTGGCATCTGTAACTGCACTAGCATTAATTTCTGTTAACATTGTCATAGCGCCAAAAATTGCAACTATATATAATGATAAAAACTTTTATGAGCTTAAATCAATTTTAAAAAAAGCAACAAGAATAAATGTTGTAATTAGCCTGCCTATTATAATAGTATTGCTGTGTTTTTCAGAATATATTTTGTCTACCTTCGGCAGTAATTATGTTCTTGCAAAGAGCGCTTTGTGGGTGTTGCTTATTGCACAATTTTTTAATTCTGTTACAGGACCATCGGCTCTTTACTTAAATATGACAGGAAGACAGAAAAAACTAAATGTTATTTTATTAATTTCTTTGTTGATCAATATAGTTTTGAATATTATTTTAGTTCCAGCTTACGGAATGCTAGGAGCGGCAATATCGACAACCGCCAGCTTTATAATATCAAAAATTTTTGCATCAGCCCTTGTTCTTTATTTAGACAATGTTAAAACCTTTATTTCTTAAAGCATGAATAAACCAAACTTTATAATTTCAGGGTTTCCAAAATGTGGTTCCACAGCCCTACATTATTATGTTGATGCACACCCAGAAATATTTATGCCTAAACAAAAGGAGCTTCATTATTTCACACAATCAAATATTTCAAAACTTAATAAAGGTCCTGGTGATTTAGAAGCTAAAAAAAGCCAAATCAAATGCTCAGATTCATATTTCAAAATGTTCAAAAGTGTTAGCAGTGAAAAAATTATTGGAGAGACATCACCTTCGTATATCAATTACCCAGACTCTTTTAAAAAAATCAACAAAGAGCTAGAGAGCCCTAAAATAATTATATTACTTCGTGACCCAATTAAAAGAGCCTATTCAAATTATTTACACCTTTTAAGAGAGCACAGAGAAACAGAAACCTTTAGTAAATCTCTTGACTTAGAGAACTTTAGAAAAAGTCAGCAATATTCAGATTTTTGGCTTTATACGTTTAATTCCTTTTACTACGAAAAAATTATCGAAGCTAAAAAAGTGTTTTCAGAGGTTTTAATCTTAACACAAGAGGAGCTTAATATAGACCCAAAAAAAACTTTAACCAAGGTGTATAAATTTCTTGGGGTAGACTCAGAATTTACCCCTAGTAATTTAGTCAAAAGATATAACAAAGGGGGGCTCTATAAGAGTAATTTCATCACAAATTTTATTTTTAAACAGGGGAAAATAAAATCTTTTTTAAAAAAAGTTATTCCTATTTCATCATGGGTGAAATCAATTAAAAACAGCATTATAAGTATCTACCACCATAAGGCCGACCCAATAGATGCTGATGTCGAAAATAAACTTGTGAAGATTTTCAAGAAAGAAGTTGATAACCTCACCAAAATAGGTGTTGACACTAGTACTTGGAATAAAAAATTTTTCGATAAATGAAGTTAAACCTAAACATAGTATACGTTTCATTTTATTTGATTTTAACAGGAATATTTTTTCTTCCTTTTAACTCATGGAATGGTATTTCCGTTTTAGGAGAATATTACAGAGATTCGTGTGTATTGTTTTTTTTATTAGCTTTCTTCATTTTACTATTTAAGAAAAAAATCAAACTTCCTCTTCATAGTCCAATATTTTATTCATTAATCGTTTTTTTGGTTTGGGTGGCAGCAACAACGGCACTTAACTTTGAAACAGTCACAGATAATTATTTTAAACAAACCTCAGGTGTTATTAGATTTTTAAGACAGTATTTTTCTTTAATTTTAGCAGCATTTATATTGCCCATTACATTTTACAATAGCTTTTTAAACATAGATTATAAAAGGATAATTTATTTAATTAGAAAAGCGATTTATTACTCATTTCTGATTGTTATAGTTTACGCTATAATCGAAGTTTTAGTTGTTAAATTTAATTTGATAAATTTAAAAAAACCTGTACTGAATCTTTTCGATTATTTTCCTTTTGTTGAGGCAAAAACAGACTTAAGACTAAAGAGAATATCTTCAGTAACCTTTGAGCCTCCGGCACTTGGAACGTATCTAATTACAATTTTCGCATGGATGTGCAGTTACATAATTACCTCAAAAAACTATTTTAGATTTCTCCCAGCCCTATTGGTAATAGTTTTAGCTTTTATTTCAGGCTCGAGAGCAGCATTTTTTATTATAGTAGTTCAGGCGTTTATATTTGTATTCGCCATTTCTCAATCTTTTCAATACAATAAAATATTCTCTAAAATTGTTTTGATCTCAGCGGTAGCTATTACAATTGGTTTTTTAACTTTTGCTCCAAAAATACTAAACTATGTAGATAATGAAATTCAATCATTTAAGCTAAATGATAACGATCATTCACTCTCTAATAAATCAAGATTTGGAATTCAATACGCAATGTATAAAGTCTTTTTAGACAACCCAGTTATTGGAGCTGGTTATGGACAACAAGCATTTGAAGCAAGATCAAAGTATCCGCCCTGGGCTAAAAGAAACAATTGGGAATTTAGACTAAAATACCTTAACCAAAACAATAAAAGATTTCCCCCAGGGTACAATCTTTATTTACGATTAGCTGCTGAAACTGGAGCTTTAGGGTTATTGAGTTTTTTGTTGTTTATGTGCTTTATATCGATTTGGTGTTATAATAATTTATTTAAGCAAAAAAATTTATTAGCCATAATTGTCTTTGTTTCCATGGCTGGATTTATGCTAAATTGGCTAAAGATGGATACTTTTAGAATTTATGGGTTTTGGATTTGCTTAGCCTTAATTTTTGTTAGTTCAACTAAAAAAATAAGTGATGTCTAATATAATTGTCCTTATTCCTTATTTTAACAACCTAATTGGTCTTCAAAAAACCATAGCGTCAATTAAAGAAGATATAGTTATAGATATATTGGTAATAGATGATGGAAGCACCAAAAAATTAGAAAAAAGTGATATAGAATTTAAAGGACATATTTTTTTGAAGTTTCTTAAAACTAATTCAGGAATAGGGGAGGCATTAAATGTTGGACTTGATTTTGCCGTAGAAAAAAAATATGAATATATCGGTCGATTAGATTGTGGGGATTTGTGCCATGTAAATAAATTTACAAAACAATTGGACTATTTACATAAAAACAGAGAGATTAAGCTGCTTGGAGCCTGGGCTAGAATAGTTGATGAGAAAGGAATGTTTAAATATAATTTAAAACACCCAACAGAATATAAAAGAATTCAAAGAGATATGTATAAGAACAGTATGTTTATTCATCCAACGGTTATTATAAAAACTGAAATTATTCCCTTAATAGGAAAATACCCTTACAAATATAGACGTGCAGCTCAAGATTACGCTTTTTTCTTTAGTATTACAAGACAATTTAGGAGTGAAAATTATCCAGAAATATTACTAGATTATGTAATGTCCAAGGATTCTATTTCTCATAAAAATAGAAAACTACAAGTGTATCACCGAATTAATATTTTAATAGATAATTTTTATTTTGGATTTACCCCTATTTATTCTCTACTAAGAAATTTAATTTTATTAATAACACCCGTTAAAATTCTTACATTTATTAAAACAAAAACTTACAAGTGAGATTTTCTTTAGATAAAATATACTCGAGCTTATTTTTTATTATTTGTTTCTCTCTAGCATTTATTGGAGACAAGTTTTATGCTATTCCTAATGGTGCAAATATCGCCTTGGTTTTACTATTTCCATTTATCATAAACTGGAGTAAGCTATTAAATCTGTTAAATAAAAAACTAGTAATTTGGTTCTCGGCATTTGTTTTTTTTATTTTTTTAAAGTCTGTTTTTCTCAACAATTTTATTGAAGATATATCTCAGATAAAAAAACTGTTTCAAGTTCTACTTTTAGTAATATTATCTTTTGGTCTAAAAGAAAAAAACCTGACCTACTTAAAGTCAGGAATTGTTTTAGGAACATTTACAGCGTGCACATATTCTTTGATTAAAATTTGCATAATAGTTTTTCAAACAGGAGTATTCAATTTTACTAAAGGACCTTTAATAAACGAGACGCTTCCTGTGCAAAGATTATACCTGGGGCTTCTGTGCACTTTTAGCTTAATTTTTGTTTTTGAAAGATTGCTAAAAAACAGAAAAAAACTTAATCTCTTTTTGGCACTATTTTTTGTTTTTTTTGTTTTTTTAATTGCTGGAAGAATTGCTGTTATTTCAGTTTTATTTATAATTATTTATTATGTTTTCACATTTTTAAAATCCTACATGAGGTATGTAGCAGCACTCTTAATACTTCTTTTCTCATCTGTTGTGATGTTAACAAATAACAACTTATCAAAAAGAATTTTTCATTCAGATGACAACTTTAGAACTAGTTATTTTGAAAAAATAGAAATGCATGAGCCACGTTTTTTAATTTGGAAATATTCTTTTGAAATACTAAAACAAACAAATTTAATTACTGGAAACGGTTATTCAAATACGACAGAAAAATTGGTAAACAAGTATAATAACATTCCTCAACAAAAAAAGAAAAACTGGTTTATTAATAAAGAATTTAACACACATAATCAATATTTAGATATTTTAATAAGCCAAGGAATTTTAGCGGGGTTTCTTTTTCTTATATTTCTTTTTCAAGCTTTTAAACTAGCTAAAGAATCACACACAAAACTGTTATTACTAATTAGCATGTTAATCTATATGACCGTCTACAATAATTTTCATCGGTTAATTGGGGTTTATCTTTTTGCTTTAATTTTAATTGTGATCTTATCAAACGATAATGCAAAAAAAACAATAAAATGAAAAAAGCAATAGTAGTTGATTGGTTAGATAAATACGGAGGTGCCGAAAGGGTCGTGTCTTCTATGACTAAAATATTTCAATTTGAAACCTGCTACACGTTGGTAAACATAATGAGCACTAAAGATCAAAATTTGGTATTTTCTAACAATAAAATTAAAATTAAAAACTCTTTACTTCAACTATTTAAAAGTAAGTTCAGGTACCTTTTCTTCTTATTCCCTTATTTTATTAAAAAAATTAAAGTTGACAAAAGTGTTGAATTAATAATCTCATCATCATTCTCTGTTGCAAAAGGAATAAAAAAAACAAACACTAATCAAATACATATTTCCTACATACAAGCAAGAAATCAAAGATATTTATGGGATAAAGAAGGAATATATTTTGGAATAAAATCAAGATTTTTATTATCTCCAATTTTATATTTATTAAAAAAAATAGATATTAAGCAGGCTTCAAGCCCTGACTATTTAATCGCGAATTCACGATTTGTTCAAAACTGGATAAAGGAAACTTATAAATTGAACTCTGAAGTTATTTACCCCCCTGTGGATGTAGAGAGATTTAAACTTCAAAAAAAGAAAGAAAACTATTTTGTTAGCGCATGTAGGCTTGAACCCTACAAAAGAGTAGATTTAATTGTTGAGGCTTTTAATAAAAGCAAGGAAAATTTAGTTATAATAGGTTCAGGATCACAAGAGAATTATTTGAAAAAAATTGCATCTAACAACATTAAATTTATAGAATACTCAAACCCATCAGTTGTTTATAAATATGTTAGCAAAGCTAAGGCATTTATTCACGCAGGAATAGAAGATTTTGGTATTGCACCAGTAGAGGCACAAGCATGCGGCACACCAGTTATTGCTATTAAAAAGGGTGGACTTAAAGAAACTATAATTGAAGATAAAACAGGAGTGTTTTTTGAAAAACAAGAAGCTAAGGCAATTTTAAACGCAATAGACCGTTTTAAATATATTCAATTTAATCCAGCAGAAATAAGAAAAAATGCTTTAGCCTTTAGCTCTAGTACCTTTGAAACTAAAATTAATAATTTTGTAAATTCAAAAATAAAATTAAGCCTTGAAAAAAAGAATAGGTAGATACTCAATTTATCTCAGACCAATCTCAATTATTATTGACTTGGTTATTATAAACACTATGTTCTTTTACTCTGATGTTCTTTTGCAAGTAAATATATCAACTTTACTGATCTTAAGCTTTACATGGCTCACGGTTGCATATTTTTCAAAATTTTATGAGGTTTATAGGTACACAAGTGAATTGAGAGTTTTTTCACTTATAATTAACCAGTCTTTGATTTTTCTGACAATTATTTTTGGAATTATTGGTTTGTTAAACCTTTCAATCACAAGTTTTAGTTTGTTGAGATTTACTTTTTTTAGCATTGCTTTTATTTTGGCATTTAAATTTTTTGTTTTTTATAGTCTTAGAATATTTAGGACTGCTTATGGTGCAAATTACAGAAAAACAATAATTATTGGATCTAATAGCTCAACATTGGAGCTTGAAAACTTTTTTAAATCAAAAAAAGAATTAGGATATTTTTTGTCAAAAACATTTGACACAAAAAAGAACTTTTCTCTTGCGTCCGTATTTAAATACGTTTCTCAAAAAAATATTGATGAGATATATTGTTCTGTCGATGAATTAAATAATAATTCAATAAGAGAAATTATAGACTATTGCGATAATAATTTTAAAACTCTAAAATTTTTACCGAAAAGAGAAAACTTGTACTATAAAAAATTAGATTTTCATAACTATGGACTTTCAACCGTTCAAGCATTTAGGAAAACACCTATTGAGAGGGGCACAATATATTATTTTGCAAAGAGAATATTTGATATTTGTTTCTCTTTAGCAGTAATCATTTTATTGTTGTCATGGCTAATCCCCTTAATTTCGATTTTAATTAAACTTGACTCCAAAGGCCCTGTTTTCTTTTCACAAATCCGCAATGGATATAAATATCGCGAATTTAAATGTATAAAGTTTAGATCAATGGTTGTTAACTCAAAAGCAGACATTTTAACAGCGACTAAAGGAGACGTTAGAGTTACCAGAATAGGCAAATTTTTAAGAAAAACTAGCTTAGATGAAATGCCACAATTTATAAACGTTTTCTTCGGAGACATGTCTGTTGTAGGTCCAAGACCCCACATGATTAAGGAAAACAATAAATATGCAAAATCTATAGATAGATTTATGCTTCGACACACAGTTAAGCCTGGGATTACAGGTCTAGCTCAAATAAATGGTTACAGAGGCGAAATCGAAGAAGTTGAAGACATAATTAACAGAATTAAGTATGACATTTATTATTTAGAAAATTGGTCTGCGATTTTAGATATCAAAATAATTATTAAAACCACTATTACTTTTTTAAAAGGAGGAGAAGATAAGGCCTACTAGTTTTTTTAATTCTCTTATAAACTTTATTTTTACAAAAAAACATTAATGAATATACTAATACTTGGTTCTGGAGGAAGAGAACATGCTTTTGCATTAAAAATAGCAGACAGTAAATTAACTGAGAAGCTATATGTTGCCCCCGGAAATTCTGGCACCCAACAAATTGCCACGAATATTCCAATAAACATAAATGATTTTGAGCAAGTAAAAAAGACATCTCTTGAACTTGGTATTTCTATGATAATAGTTGGGCCAGAAGATCCGCTAGTTAACGGAATACATGATTTCTTCGCCAAAGACAAGGAGACTAATTCAATAGCTATTATAGGGCCAAAACAAAATGCAGCAAGTCTAGAAGGAAGTAAAGATTTTGCAAAAAAGTTTTTAGTTCGTCACAAAATTCCAACGGCTTGCTATGCAACATTTACAAGAGAAAACATAAAAGAAGGCTTCGAATTTTTAAAAACCCTTACACCCCCATATGTTTTAAAAGCGGATGGATTAGCGGCAGGAAAAGGCGTTTTAATAATTGAAAATTTTGATGACGCAAAGAGACAATTAACAGAAATGTTAGTTGGAGAAAAATTCGGAATAGCAAGTTCAAAAGTAGTAATTGAAGAGTTTTTAGACGGAATAGAATTGAGTTGTTTTGTGTTAACCGATGGAGTAAATTATAAAGTACTTCCAACCGCTAAAGACTATAAAAGAATTGGGGAAGGAGACACTGGACTTAATACTGGAGGTATGGGAGCTATATCCCCAGTTCCATTTGCAAATAAAAAGCTATTAAATAAGATTGAACAAAATATAATTATTCCTACAATTGAAGGACTAAAAAAAGATAACATTGAGTATCAAGGCTTTATTTTTATTGGGTTAATCAATGTTAATGACAACCCAAAAGTTATCGAATATAATGTTAGAATGGGAGACCCAGAAACAGAGGTTGTTTTGCCTAGAATTCAAAACGATTTTGTAGAAATATTCCAATCTTTTAAAAATAAAACATTGGATAAAATTGAGCTAAATATTGACCATAGATCAGCAGCAACAGTAGTTTTAGTTTCAGGCGGATATCCAGGTAGTTATAATAAAGGAATTAAAATAACAGGAATTGACCACGTCGTTGATTCGACAGTTTATCATGCAGGTTCTATTCAAAAAAAAGAGAACATTTATACAAATGGGGGAAGAGTCTTAGCAATTACATCATTCGGTAATAATTTTCAGGAGGCATTAAAGAACTCTTATAATAGCGCTTCTAAAATTAATTTTAAAGGGAAGTATTATAGAAAAGATTTAGGCTTTGATTTATAAAAAAGAATGTGCAGAGATAGATTTGTCTTCTTCCTTATTGTCATCAAACTTTTTTAATTGTAACATCCAGTATGTAAAAGCACAGATAAATACAACTATAGAAACCCAAGTCATAAAATTAGCTATCCACCAATTGTCTAGCTCTGTGATTCTTAAAAAATCAAATGGAAAGAATAGATAATTCACAAATAAATCTTCAATTCCATAAATTATATCTCTTATTAACATATTGTAGTATTTTTACATTGCAAATATACAAACTCTTTAGATGATAGCAACTTTTTTTACAAAATCAACCCCTATTCACTATGTGTTTGCATTTATATACCTATTTGGACTTTTTTTAGCTCATTTAAATTCTAATGTTTTTAATTTTTTAATTGGAGCTTTTTCTCTGTTTTTGTTGCTTGCCAGCGTCTTGTTAGCTAAGTTTATTATTAGTAAAAATGATTTAAATAAAAAAAACAATTATTCTTTAGTTGCTGTTTGTTTTTTTATTGGCTTATTTATGCAGGAGATTTTCATTTTTGA
>Ga0233438_10005492_pt1 | contig 10626 bp, 8 predicted proteins | sample SI_123_September_FD_182720 | JGI IMG/M metagenome (GOLD analysis project Ga0233438, IMG submission 182720) | Seawater microbial communities from Saanich Inlet, British Columbia, Canada - SI_123_September2016_10_MG | ecosystem: Environmental > Aquatic > Marine > Inlet | place: Canada: British... | reverse complement strand
GTGTTTGGAGCATCAAATTTCCCTTTGGCGTTTTCTACTGCTGGCGGTGATACTGCCGCTGCTCTGGCTGCTGGGTGTCCGGTCGTGGTTAAAGGTCATTCAGCGCATCCAGGCACTGCTGATTACGTAGCCCAAGCTATTGGAAAAGCGATGAAAAAATGTGATGTCCATCCTGGAACATTCAGTCAAATTCAGGGTGGGAACCGCGCTGTTGGGCATGCGGTTGTGACCCACCCACTGATTAAAGCCGTCGGCTTCACCGGGTCTCTGTCCGGTGGACGAGCTCTTTTTGATCTTTGCGCAACCCGCCCTGAACCGATCCCGTTCTTTGGTGAATTGGGTTCGATCAATCCGATGTTCATTCTCGATGGAGCTTTCTCATCCCGCGCAAGCGAAATTGCTGCCGGATGGGCCACTTCGCTCAGCATGGGGGCTGGCCAATTCTGCACCAATCCTGGTGTAGCTGTTGTTACCGACGGTCCTGACATTGCTGAATTTACCAAAGCAGTGGCGACTGCTTTGACCAAGGTCGGTCCACAGGCAATGCTAACAAATGGGATCGCAAACGCATATCATCAGGGCTGTGACCGGATGATCGCCTGTGATAGAGTGCAGTCCGTCCTGACAGGAGCCAACGATGCGCGCATAGCGACACCGCATCTGTTTTCTACGACCGCTAAGGCCTGGCTTGAAAATGCAGAACTTGGCGAAGAAGTGTTCGGCCCGCTTGCAATGATTATCGTTGCAAAAGACACCCTCGAAGTTGCTGATGTGGCCAAATCACTAAGTGGCCAGTTGACGTGTACCATCCAAATGGAGACCTCTGACACCAGCGCCGCCCGCGACCTGCTTCCAATTCTGGAACGCAAAGCGGGTCGGTTGCTTGTGAACGGCTTTCCGACTGGCGTGGAGGTATGTGATGCGATGGTTCACGGCGGTCCCTATCCTGCCTCAACCAATTTTGGGGCGACATCCGTCGGCACGATGTCCATCCGGCGTTTTCTTCGCCCGGTCAGCTATCAGAATATTCCGGATTCTATCCTGCCATTGGTTTGAGCCGAGCACGGTCAAAACAAAGTGGTTTGAAATGTGGGACGATTTTACAGTGTCGTCGGATGATGAAATACTCCTCATTTCACCCCATGAAACTTGGTCTTGGTTTTCTTTCCTTTTGGATGACCGCCGCACAACTTGAGAAATAAAGACTAGGAAAATTCCAGTAACAGACTTTAATTGAGTGCTGTTAAGGTGATGGCGATCTGAGCAAGCAGCTGTAGGTGCTCTCGTGGCTTATTTTCAATGCTGCTTTCATTTGGCCGAAATTCCACAATACTTGGCATAAGCTCAAAAGCTTCAAGCCTTTTAATTCATTAAGTCTTTCTTAAGCAACAATGCTTCTAGAGGAGCAAATGAATATGGAACTATTAAAATACTTTTTACTGCTAAAACCTCATCTCAAGTTATTTTTTGAGGTTAACAGTTTTTTATTTTGGGACATTTTCAAAGATGAAAAGGGAATGATTAGATGAAAACCCTAAGCATTATGTCACCAACTATAAAAACTGTGTTTGTTAAACAGACTTGGAAACTGGTTGGCCCAGGTGGTAAAAATACTATTTGAAATGGCTGACAATCCAAAAGTGTAATAGAAAATACACTTAATGGCGCTGGAAAGCCCAATGATCACGACAGCAGTTAACTAATACGTTTAGTATTGAAAAACTCGGTTATTCATTTTCTACGTTTTTCTTGGCGCGTTCAATTTCTAGTTCTGAACAAAACTCAGCAAAGTAAGCCGCTTCGGATATCATTTCTTCAGACTGTTTTTGAGTTGGTGCATTAACTGCTAAGCTTAAAGCAAGTTGAAGTGCTTCGAAATGGTTCTTTGGTGCTGTATATCTTTTCATTTTCTTATCCATAATTTGATTAACTACAATCAGATTAGAATAAGAACGTTTCAGTAAGATTAATTTCAGGCTTAAACCTGTTTCAGACAAATAGAAAAGTATTCTTTATCTGTTCCTGTGTCTGACGTCCTAGTGGCCACTATTCCAATCACCTTGATACCTGATTAGATGTGCTGCCCTGTCCGTTATCAGAGTATGTGGGTCCAAGGGCGTCTTGAACGAATAGAGGGTCTGAATCATCTCGTCGATGGTTTGCTCGTAGAATATAGGGGCCGGCTTAAGATAACCCAAATCAGTTCTTTAAGCAGTACTTCCCGCTAGTGCTATGACCACTGGGGCATGATCCTGATTTAGGTATTGCATATCTAGCGTTGCTACCAGCCAGACAATAATTCCCACTGGTACTGTAGCCAGATGGGCAGCTACCAGTTTTTTGAATAGCAAATCGAGCATTTGAACCCGGATTACAGTAGTTTCCACTGGTACTGTACCCACTCGGGCATGAGCCATTTTTGGGCAATGCCTGCGCTTGCAGTGCCATCACAGGTGTTGATACGAGTAGAGTGAGACCCGCGCCATAAATTATCTGCAACATATAAAAAACCCCTGTTTATCGTCTCGGTATGATATGAATTTGTACTGATAAACTTTTTAATAGTGAACGGAAATGACCAGCATAGGCGACGTTAATTTGCGGTTTATGATAACTTTGCGAAAAATATTAATTATTACGCTATGACCCTTTTGATAAAAAAGAACTTGCATGTTGGATAAAACGACATCCCGCCATACCGAAATGGGATTATATTATGCTACAATTTGAGTCTAATTTTCTAGGGTAGTCTGGTAATAATAACTACTATTAATGTGTTATAATTTTTTCTTTAGAGTTTTTTCACCATTCTGTTGCTTTATGGTTAGTGTGGTTGGTGGTTAACGTCAAAGCATTCGAAATTGTATCAAAAATATACCATTATTGCTTTTTGTAATTAGTCAGGAAATTCAAGTTGGGATTATTTATTTATCGGTTTGGTTACATTTTTGTAGTTATCTGTTTAGTTTTTGGTGCGAGCGAGTCTATCGCCTATGTCTCAAATGGGCATGAGTATGAAGGAAGTTGTAATGCCGATGGTTATGTCCTTAAATCCAAATATCCAGTAACGAGAACAATTGGTCAGGGTTCTTCAACCAGCTACGTATCAAGTATAGAAAAGCTATATCTTGGACGCACTTGTGACGCTTACCACGAAATTTATGGCTCTGGCCAATGGTGTTGGGCTAATGGTGGTTTCATTGCTGAATTTGCTAATGCGAGATTTCCATTTGCTCGTCAGGAACTGTTTTGCCCCAGTGATGAAGACCTCGGGCTTGAATGTGTTTGCAAATAAGAAGCTCGACAATTTGTGAATAAGCGCCAGACTCCCACAAGCATAAGCCTCTCTCTACCGGGCGAAACAGGGCGTATCGGAGCTAAGCTGGTGTGTGATCACCTAATAAAGTTCGATCAAAAGAATGAGAGAGACATTTTCTAAAACTGTAATAATTAGTGCTACTATTAAAGACTGAAAACGTTGTGGTCTCCAACGTCTACTCTGGACGAGACAAAGCCGTTTTAAACTGAAATGAAAAGATCAAACAGAAAACCTTTGAAGCGGGGCGCTTACAATACAGTAGGCTCTTAGCAAAGTGATTTTGGTTACTGTTTTTAGTAATAGTTTTGTAATTTCATCATAACTTGGCAGATATTCTGAACAACTTGGCACAATCTCGTAAATATAAATGGTCTTAAATAATTACATCTTCATTTAAGGGAAAGCCTTTTAAGGCTAACGATATGGAGAAAAATATGAAACAAGTTGTGTTAGCTGCTTTGCTTATAATGGGACTTAAGACTTCTGCAGTCGCAGGAATTATTGATGAAGGGCGAGAGGCATACAGACAAAGAAATTTTGAAAAAGCTTTAAAAGATTTTAGATCGCTTGCAGAAAGTAATAACGACGAAGCTCAATTTTTTCTTGGTGTCATGTATGAGAATGGTGATGGTGTTTCTCAAGACTATGAAGAAGCTAAAAAGTGGTATGTCCGAGCGGCAGAAAATTGTAACGTTAAAGCCCAGTCAAATCTTGGTGTCATGTATGCCTCTGGAGGTTACCTGCCTGAAGATAAATCTGCTGCTCATATGTGGTTCAAGCTAGCGGAATTAAATGGAAATAAGGGTGCAGAAATAAACAGAAGTATATTGGAAGCCAGTATGACCCATACTGAAACTAAGAAAGCTCTTAATTCTTTAATTTCACGATATGATAGCCACTCTCTGGCATGTCCATTCGTCACTCGAAGTTTTGATATGTTAAAAGTCAGTGATACACGTGTTTCAGGTAGGCCAGATCTAAATTGAAAAAACTCTGATTTTTTGTAACGATTGGTTCAGAGTAATTATAAATTTTATCTAGTTTATAAAATTTGGGATATTTTTTGTTTGGATGGATAAATTCTTTTTTAGATCTTAAGGTTAGTTGAAATTAATAGAGTTTTTTGCAAGGGTATCATTATGAAACTAGATGGTTTTGATATTATTGATTTGACGGCCGGAGTATTTTAGTCGGATGCAGTATAAACTCATTATCTGTGAAAGATTTATGTTGTGAAGTCTGATTCATCAAATAATCGAAGCACACTATTTTTTTTAAGCGCATCTATTTTTCTGGCGCTCACTCTGTTTGCCACGATCTCCATTAAATCAATGCTGTCTGATTGCTCATTTTTTAGATCAGATACCTGTGATGCTGAGCTTGCTGATAAAAAAACTCTCCTAGCTGATATTAAAAAAACAGAAAAAGAAATAGAGGATTTGCAGAATAAAATTTCTGAAATTGAATGTGAAGACGAAAGTATTTACGAAAATATTGCTGAACCTGAAAAAGAAGAAATTGAGCCCGCGATAGATGCTCCATTGTGGAATGAAGGCAATTTAAACGCATTAGAAGGTTGTTGGGATCTGGCCTGGGATTATTCGATGACGTTATCAAGCACTGGTCAAGAAGTTAAAGTCTTATCTTGGGGAATGTGTTTTGAAAATAGTTCAGAGCTTGGCCGTCAAACTGTGGAGTTCGATAATGGAACCGTTTGTCAAGATAAACCTATAAAAGCTGAATTTAATAAGACAGGTAGCAGTGTAAAATTGCTTTTATCTGATACACGTAACGTACAATGCACAAATAATACTTACATTGTAGAAAGAAGAGCGCTTTGCGTACTTTCTGAAGATGCCATGTATGCAGATTGTAAGACCATACATATTGATGATCTGGGTAGATGGCCACCATACCCTGCTAACATTAACGTTAAGTTAGTGAGGCGCAAATAATGGCTGAACATAATAATAGATCCTTTGCCACTTTATGGCCATTTTTAATACCGGCTGCTCTTTTAACCGCATTGCTGGTCTACATTGCTATCCCAGGTAATTTGTTAAAGCGGTTGCCTGACCCAGAGTTGGCGAAATTAGATGCAGAACAAAGACGGTTGCAAATAGAGTTGGCGCAACTCAAGGATAGCTCAGAGAGGGCAGTATGTGTCGGAGATCATTTGGTCGTGCCACAAGATGAGCCTATAACGCCTTTGCCTGCAGATGAACGTGATAAACCAGAAGAATCTGGCTCTTTTCTCGATAAATTAGAGCGCAGCGTTGTTTTGATAATCGTTCAGTTTAAAGGAGGACAACCCCAGATGGGGTCTGGCTTCTTTATTTCTCCAAGCACTATCATGACTAATGGGCATGTCGTAACAAATGAAGCTAAAAAGCCAATCGAGGGTATTATGGTGTTAAATGCCAATGTTGGAATGCACAAAGCTACGTTGCGCAAAATTGATTTTAACGAAAATTCTTCAACAGACTTTGCGCTCCTTTCAATCGACGGGAATGTGAAGGGATCTCCTTTGAAATTTGCAAATATCTCTGATCCGTCAAAAGAAAAACTAAAAGATGTTTTTGCAGCAGGGTTTCCGGGGGACGTAATAGAGAGTGATGGTGATTTTTTGAAATTAATGAATTCAGACAGCTTTTCTGTCCCAGATCTGGTTGTGACGGAAGGAAAAATAAATTCACATCAAAATATTTTTGGGAATGCGGAAGCCTTTTTTCACACAGCCCAGATTTCACAGGGAAATTCAGGCGGTCCACTTGTAAATTCATGCGGTGAAGTTATGGGTATCAATACTTGGATTACTAAAAATGAAGGTAATTCGAGAAATATATCTCTCACTACATCTGGAATTAAAGGGTTTCTTGTTAGTTCTAATGTTAAGCCCTTAGTTTCAGCCGTGGAGTGTACTGATGGTGAATAGAAGTAATCTCATCGGTCAAACGGATACCGGTAGGCTTTCGGCACTAGGAAGTGTAACCCAACGTGATTATAATTATATCAAATCAATACTCAACGATGAAGAAATGCTGCGATATTTTGCAGAGCCTTCTCTAAGTGACAATAATGAAAAAATTGATTGGTATACTCAGGTTGAGGGCAGGGCAAAGTCATTTAACGATCTCAATAGGCAGGAAGCCAATAGAACGACAGAAGAACTAAACAAACTAATGTTGAAATTGGCCGAAAAAGCTAAGGCGACAAACAATACTCATGACCATCAGACAATAATGAACCTAACGAAATTACCTGATACTGACTCAATAAAATTAGTTGGAGATCAAGTTACAATCATCAATTGGTCATATCAGCTCCACAAAAGTCAAAACCAAAAGCAACAGACTGGAGGTTTTGCGGGGTTGGTTTCTCCACCAGATATTCCTCAACCCATTATTAATGAAGAGCTTGAGGTTACCAATGGTACAGAGACAATACAGGCGCCGGCGTCACCACCGGATCTAAACGCAACAGGTCCTGAGCCTCAGCCTGATAAGCCGGTCGCTGATCCAGAACCTGATACAGTTGATAAACAAACGGAGGCACCAGTATCTCGGGGGGTACTTTATAATAAGTGGTTTTGGTTGGTAGTTTTCTTATGCTTATTAGTATTCAATTTGCTTATGATGAAAGATGCTTGCGGTATAAGAAATATTCCATTCCTCTATTTTTGCTAAATAAGTTAGGTTGTTAAAAATTGTTGTTTAATCATTTATTTAAAGGTGTTTGAAATGGAAATTGTACCATTTTCTGGAATACAAATACTTGATTTTGAAATCAATGTTTCAGATTTACCCAAAACGAAGAAAAATTTTGGGCTCACATCTGACAAAGTATTATATCCTTTGGACATTAATGACCGAGACACAGAGTTTGAAGAGCGCTTTACTGAAAATTATGGTTTGGTATTAGAAGAATTTCAAGAAAAGTGGTTGCCAGCGCCAGTTTTTAGAGATGCAGGAACTGCGGAGGACGGTCATCCAGTATTTGATCAAGGCCCGTCTACGTGGGCCCGGATGAGAGCAAAAGTTAAAGCCCGAGACGAAAACGGTAACGTTACAAAAGTCATTTGCCAAGTAGCCTTGGATACTACGATTGACCTTGACGAAGATAATAAGCTGAGTGGTGAAGATTACTATCTAATGCCATCCAAAGCGGACGTGCTTTCTGAAAAAGAATTCTCATTTGTGTCTGAACCGTCTCAAATGGATTGGTTTCTTAATTCTGAAATTGAAGAAGATGGAGATTGGATTGATACGCAAGAGTGGATTGCAGAGTGGATTACAAATGCTCTGGAAGAAAACGGTGTAAAAAAGAATAAGCTTAATCTTTACAGGGTATGGGCAAAGTATTTTACCTTGATTGAACTTTTTAGTTTCTGTGAAATACCCACCTTAAAGTTGATTGATACAATCACTGACAGTAGCAGATATACTCCAATTGATACTGATTTTGTACTTGATTTAGGAAATTCTAGGACATGTGGAATCTTATTGGAAAAGCCCAATAATCAAGAAACTCGTATTGAAGCAGCGATACCTTTTGAAATTAGAGATTTTGAGAATGCTGAAATTCATCACTCAGGTTTGATGGAAAGCAGAATAGAGTTAGCACACGCTAATTTTGGACGAGATGACTTAGCCAAACGTACGGGGCGCAATGAGGCATTCTTGTGGCCTAGTCCCGTAAGAGTAGGCGTTGAGGCACGATCGTTACAAATAAAATCGAAAAGTACAGATGCCGCTTCTGGCTTGTCCAGTGCGAAACGTTATTTGTGGGACATCGATCCAACTGAGCGCGAATGGCGGTTTTCTGAGAACAACTCCAATACACTGCCGCCTGTGGCTACTAGAACTCGAGAATTACTGACTGAAGCTGGAGATTTTAGGAATACTAATCAAAATTATGCGCGGGAAATGCGATTTTCACGATCATCATTTATGATGTTTATGATTGCAGAACTAATTGCTCATGCATTTGTCCAAATTAATAATCCACAAAAGCGTGCTAGACGTCCAAATTCTGCTGTGCCGCGTCGCCTATCAAAAATTATACTTACTATTCCAACCGCGACACCGGCCCGTGAACAAAAGATTTTAAAAGAACGAGCTTCGGATGCTCTTGATTACGTTTGGCAAATGTTATCTTTGCCGGTAGGCGATAGTCATTATAAAAAACCTATTCTTTCAATTGATTGGGACGAAGCCAGCTGTTCTCAACAAGTGTTTTTGTTTAATGAAATCAGCGAAATATATGCGCACAAAGCTAAAGAATATTTTTGTGATTTTGGTAAAATTCGAAACATAAGAGGATCTCAGTCCCCCTCTTTGCGGATCGCATCAATCGATATCGGGGGTGGTACTACTGACTTAATGATAACTTGTTATTCTTGTGAGCAAGGAAACGTGATCCATCCTGTCCAAGAATTTAGAGAAGGTTTTCGCGTGGCCGGGGATGATATTCTTTTTGAAGTCATCAAAGAAATGATTTTTCCCAGCATTGTTAACCACCTAAGTGAAAATGGCGGCCAAAACTCCAAGATGGCTTTAGCAAATTTTTTCAAAGCAACTGATGACACCAGAGCAGCCATAAGATCTAACCTGACTAATTCAATTTTTGTGCCAGCAGCGATTGAAATTTTAACAAAATTTGAAGGAACTTCGGAAACGCTTTCCTCTATCTTTATCAATGGAATGCTGTCCCATGGTGGCGGGATTTTTAAAAATATCTTAAACGAAATTGCCAAAGACTGTGGCCTGAATGAATGGCCTTCAACTGATATACGCGTCGAAGTTAAGAAACCACTTTTCGAGGCTTGTGTTGAAAATGTTTTAGGAAAGGTGGTGGGTAACATTTCCACAGCATTGGCAAATTTTGACTGTGATTATATCTTGCTAACAGGCCGACCTTCTAAACAACCTTTTATTAGAAGTCTTTTTGCGAGCAGCATAGCCATTAACCCTAATAGACTTATTTCTTTGCACGCCTACACTGTTGGAACATGGTACCCTTTCCGGAATGCATTAACCGGTAAAATCGGTGACCCTAAATCCACAGTTGTTGTGGGTGCCTTGTTAAATTCTGTATCGAGTTTCGAGCTTACAAATTATAGTTTTAAAAGTGAAGAATTGTGTTTGCGTAGCACATGCAATTTCTTAGGTGAAACAGAGACAAGTGGTAAACTTCCTGATAAAAAAATAATAATTGATAATGTTACGAAGCAAAATGATGAGGAATTTATCTACCGATTTTACAATGCGGTACATCTCGGCGCTCGGCAAATTTCTGATGAAACATGGACAACGTCACCGTTGTACAGGCTCTCACTACCCAGTTCGGGTTTGGGGAAGTTTACCTTGCCTTTTGAGGTTACATTGAGGCGACGGTCAGATGCTTTTGATACAGATGATATGCAACCAAATTTCATTAAAGAAGCACAAAAAGAAGAGATTGAAATTTATCAAATCGAAGATGCAGAGGGACTATCTGCTCCAACGAATACACTTCGCTTGAACTTTAACACTCTTGGAAAAGTTGATAGCTATTGGTTAGAAAACGGGCTGTTTGCTTAGGTTTATGATGAAAAATGTATAATATAGAAACCTTCCAAGCCCTCACTAATTGGGCAAAAAACTCAAAAAATGAACAGTTGCTTGGTGTGCATAAAAAAGCAGTTAACAAGCAATTGCGTAATGCATTATTGACCACCAATAAATTAGCTATTGCTGAGCAGTTTAAGCCGACTGTTGGTATTTATGGTCCCTCGCAATGTGGTAAGTCCTACCTAACCGCAAAATTTTCCGAAAACAGTGATGGTATACTTTCCTTAAGCTTGGACCAAAATTATAACTTTTTAACAGAAATAAATCCGCCCGGAGGCCGTGAAAGTACAGCGCTCGTTTCCCGCTTCAGTACTAATAAATCAAGTACAAATAAAGAATTTCCAATTAAGGCCAGGTTGCTTAGTGAGGCAGATTTAATATGTATTTTAGCAAATAGTTATCTCCTTGATAACGCTGAGCCAAAATATCCGGATCGCTCAAAAATTTCGTCTTTATTGGAAAATTTAGCATCTAAACCTATTAAAACTGCACCTATGGTGTCTCAGAATTACGGGGCTCAGGTTGAAAATTATTTTGAGCATAATCTTTTCCCAGATTACATAAGGGAACGGTTTGCCAATATTTGGGATTGGTTTGACGAGATTAATCAATTGAGAAATCTGGAAGATAGAGCACAAATATTTTCTGTGTTTTGGAATTTCAATGAGGGTTTTACGGAACTTTTTAAAGTTTTGG
>Ga0233438_10005490_pt1 | contig 10627 bp, 9 predicted proteins | sample SI_123_September_FD_182720 | JGI IMG/M metagenome (GOLD analysis project Ga0233438, IMG submission 182720) | Seawater microbial communities from Saanich Inlet, British Columbia, Canada - SI_123_September2016_10_MG | ecosystem: Environmental > Aquatic > Marine > Inlet | place: Canada: British... | reverse complement strand
TCTTTTCCTATTTTTTTTATAAAATCACCTTCTATTAGGATGTCTGATTTTACAGTGTTTCCCTCATTGACAAGGAATGTGTTTTTTATAAGTATTGTACGCATGATGTTTTTTTTATTAGTTCAATCCCCTCAATTTTAATTTTATAACCCCAAAAATAGCTTCTGAAATAATAGAATTACTCATTTTTGAGGTGCCTGCAGTCCTATCTGTAAACACAATAGGAACTTCTTTGATTGGGAATTTGTGTTTCCACGTTTTAAATTTCATTTCAATTTGAAAGGCATAACCGACAAAACGTATATTGTCGAGATTGATGCGTTCTAAAACATGTCTATGATAGCATACAAAACCTGCTGTGGTGTCGTAGAGAGGTATTCCTGTAATGATTTGAACATATTTTGATGCAAAATAAGACAAAAGCAATCGCTTGATATTCCAGTTCACTACATTCACATTGTTATCTACATATCGAGAGCCGATAGAAAGTTGTGCCCCGTCTACTTTACAAGCCTTGTATAGTTTTGCAATATCTTTTGGGTTGTGCGAAAAATCAGCATCCATTTCAACAATGTATTCGTATGATTTTTTCAGAGCCCATCGAAATCCATGAATGTAAGCACGGCCTAGGCCTTTTTTCCCTTTTCGGTTTTCTAGAAATAGTTTGTCCGGGAATTTTTTTTGCAAGGAGATCACGGCCTCCGGGGTTCCGTCCTCAGAAAGATCGTCTACGATCAAAATATGAACATCTTTTGCCTGAGAGAAAACGGCAGTAACGATGTTTTCTATATTTTCAATTTCGTTAAGCGTAGGGATGATAACGAGTGTATCAGACATTATTCAGTACTTTGATTGAGGTTTGTCTAAGCATTTTCAGATAAAAAACACTGCAGATGCTCAACAGAAGTTTACGTATGCTACTTCAAACAAACGATTCGACATTGAATCACAAATGTATGATTTTTTATTGCTAATTTTGTGCGAATTCTTTTCTGAATTTCATTTTAATCTAAGGGGATGTCGTCTATGATGAATGCTATTGAAAAATTACCATTAAATAATGATTGGATTGCGCTGGTTTTTTTATCCATATTATCGCTTCTTGTTGTGGTGAAGGTCTTGTATCCAGATCGATTCAAATCACTGTTAGGTTGTTTTTTTTCAAAAAATTATTTTCTTGATTTTGCGCACGACCGGCAAGAACTTTTGGGCTTATTTCACATGACACTATTTCTTATTCAAAATATGATTTTAGGTCTTTTTCTGTATCTGATTTCTGAGGAAACTAGTTTTTTTTTGCAAGAAAAAGGATTTCATGTTTATTTGAAATACGTGATTTTCACGACAGTTTGTATTGGGGTTCAATACGGCATTGCAAAAGGAGTATCCCTATTTTTTCGATTTCAGAGAATTTTTGAAACAGGCAATTATGTAAAATCTAGTTATTTAAAAGTAGGAGCACTTTTTTATCTGCCTCTTTTGTTGTGTTGGATTTATGCTTATCCAGAGAGTCAAACAATGTTTTATATATCATTGTTTCTTGGAGGGTTTTTGTGGTTGATAAGGTGGGTTTTAATATTGCTATTTAATATTCAGGCAATTAAGGAAAAATTGTTCTATTTTATTTTGTACATTTGCACCCTCGAAATAGTACCCGTTATTTTACTCGTAAAATGGATGGTTTAATAATAAAAAGTTACGAAGATGAAAGTGAAAACTATTTTGGTTTCTCAACCAGAGCCTAAGGAGCACTCTCCTTATTTTGATTTGTCAGAAAAACAAAAATTAAAAATCGATTTCCGTTCTTTTATTCACGTGGAAGGAATTTCTGTGAAAGACGTAAGAGCACAAAAAATTGATTTGAAAGATTTCACCGCTGTTATTTTAACCAGTCGAAATGCTGTGGATCATTTTTTTAGAGTTGCAGATGAAATGCGTTTCAAAGTGCCAGATGACATGAAATATTTTTGTCAATCAGAAGCAGTGGCCTATTACTTACAGAAATATGTGGTTTACAGAAAACGTAAAGTTTATGTAGGACAAAGAACATTTCCAGAGTTAGGGAAATTGATCAAAAAGCACAAAACAGAAAACTTTTTGTTGCCATCGTCAGACAAATTGAAAGATTTGGTGCCTGCTACATTGGATGAATTAGGGGTGAAATGGACAAGAACAAATCTGTATCGAACGGTGATGAGTGATTTGTCGGATTTAGAAAATGTTTTTTACGATGTGTTGGTTTTCTTTAGTCCCTCTGGGATTGATTCATTGTTTAAGAATTTCCCAAATTTTCAGCAAAACAATACTAGAATTGCTGTTTTTGGCAATTCAACGGTGAAGGCTGCGACAAAAGCAGGATTGAAAATAAACATTCAAGCGCCTACTCCTGAAACACCTTCTATGACAATGGCCTTGGACAAATACATCAAAGACGTAAATAAAAAATAACTACTTGCTTCAAGCAATAGCAACCACCAAATGATTGTGTTTGGTGGTTTTTTTATGCAAAGGAGGTTGGTGTTGAGTCTATAAAAAATGATTTTTTAACATTTACCGGGAGTAGTGATGCGGTAAATTGTTGAATCTGAAAGCAGTACTTTCTTAGAACAAGATGTTGTAAACCTCTTCAATTTTTGACACTACGATAATTTCAATGTCAAAGCTTTTGCCTGCAAATTTGTTAAATTTGGAAATGAAGATTTTATCAAAGCCTAATTTTTCAGCTTCAGAGATGCGTTGTTCAATACGATTTACAGGTCTGATCTCTCCTGCCAAACCAATTTCGGCAGCGAAGCAGTAATTCTGAGGGATGGGTTCGTCGTTATTTGAGGAAAGAATGGCCGTAACTACTGCCAAATCAATCGCAGGGTCGTCGATATGAATGCCGCCAGTTATATTTAAAAAAACATCTTTTGCCCCCAATCGAAAACCTGCTCTTTTTTCCAATACAGCCAAAATCATATTCAATCTTTTGAGGTTGTAACCCGTTGCCGAACGTTGTGGAGTTCCGTAGACGGCAGAGCTCACCAATGCTTGAATTTCAATCATCAAAGGACGCATGCCTTCTAAAGTGGCTGCCAAGGCAGTTCCGCTCAAATCACCGTCTTTTTCACTAATCAAGATTTCGGAGGGGTTGCTGACTTCACGTAAACCGCTACTCAACATCTCATAGATTCCAAGTTCTGCGGTAGAGCCAAAGCGGTTTTTTTGAGAACGCAGAATACGGTAGGTATGGTTGCGATCTCCTTCGAATTGCAAAACTACATCTACCATATGTTCCAAAATTTTTGGCCCTGCAATACTTCCCTCTTTGTTGATGTGTCCGATGACCAAAACAGGAGTGGCGGTTTCTTTGGCAAATTTTATGAGCTCGGCAGTCGTTTCTTTGATTTGTGAAACGGTGCCAGGAGAGGCCTCAATATGTTGAGTGTGTAAAGTTTGTATGGAATCGATGACCAAAACATCTGGTTTTGTTTCTGTGATATTTTGAAACAGATGTTGTGTATTGGTTTCTGTAAGAATCAAACAGTTGGCGTTTTTTGATTGCAAGCGTTCTGCTCTCATTTTTATTTGCGACTGACTTTCTTCTCCAGAGACATACAAAACTTTGTGTTGCATTTTCAAAGCGATTTGTAGGAGCAAGGTGGATTTTCCAATACCGGGTTCACCTCCTAACAAAATCACCGACCCAGGAACCAATCCACCACCTAAAACAGTATTCAATTCATTGTTCTGGGTATCAATCCGAATTTCTTTGTGGATTTCAATTTCAGCAACTGAAAGCGCTTTGTTTTTCTTTTTTGGTTCCGACGTTTGTTTCCAATTCCTTTTTTCTTCTTTTTGGATAATTTCTTCAACGATGGTGTTCCACTCATTGCAAGCAGGACACTGTCCCATCCATTTGACGTGTTGTGCACCGCAATTCTGACAGAAAAAAGTTGTTTTTACTTTGGACATGGGTTTTGTTTTTTACTACCGACGACGGATTGATTTGTTATAGATAGGTAAAAATAAAAAAGAAAGTCCACCAAACACCAAAACCATCAAAGTTTGTGAGCCCCACATGATCCAACCAAAACTAGTTCCTCCCACATTAGAGACTCCATAGAGCAATAGGGCTTGTTGAATAGCAATTGGATAGGCTCCAACACCCCCATTGGTAGCTGCATAACTAAATGTGCCAATCACAAAACTAATCAATACAGCATTTAAAGAAAGGTTTGCGGTTTCAGGAATTGCAAATTTCGCAACATATAGCATCAGGATATACATGGCCCAAATAAAGAGTGTATGCCCGAGAAAAGCCCATTTTTTTTTCATTTTCAAAATGCTTTTGACACCTACGATTAGTCCAGAGAGAAAAGTACGTAGTTTTGTGAAAAAAGGTTTTCGGGATTTTTTAATCGATTGGAAAAATAAGTAAAAGCCAACACCAAGTGATGCGACAACAAGAATAGTATACAGCGGGTCTTCTGGGAGTTTTGAAGTAATTTCATGTTTAATTAGTTCGTATTGCGCCAGAAAAGCAAGAAAAATACAAAGGATATACATCAAAACATCTGCGACTCTTTCGGCGACAATCGTCCCAAAACCTTTTTCAAAAGGGACGTTTTCATATTCAGCCAAAGCAGCTGCTCTAGAAAGTTCACCAGCTCTGGGAATACCAAGATTTACCAAGTAGGCAATAATGACAGCCATTGCACTGTTGAGGAATTTAGGTTTATAGCCGAGCGGCTCTAGCATAAATTGCCACCGATAAGCTCTAGAAAAATGACTCAGAACACCCAAAAATAAGGACAACAATATCCACCAATAGTTTGCAGTTTGAAAAGCTCTTTTTATATCCTCAAGGTCTTGATCTGTCAGCTTAGAGAATGACAGCCAAATAAGAAACCCTCCTAGAGCCAAGGGGATGATTGTTTTAAGCACTTTTTTTTTATTGCCAGCCAAAATTAAGAAAGGGAATTGTTGGTTTCATCTGGAAACACTAATGAGGGCTGGAAGTTTTTGGCTTCTTCGAAATCCATACGTGCATAGGCGATGATAATAATAATGTCTCCTTTGGCAACCCTTCTGGCTGCAGGACCATTTAAGGTAATTTCTCCACTTTTACGCTCGCCAGGAATTGCATATGTCTCCAAGCGTTCTCCGTTGTTTATGTTTACGATTTGAACTTTCTCTCCTTCAATAATGTTAGAGGCGTCCATCAAATCTTTGTCAATAGTGATGCTTCCGATGTATTGTAAATCAGCACCTGTAACTTTGACTCTGTGTATTTTGGATTTTACGACTTCTATTTGCATGGTGTAAAATTAATGAATTTGTATGAGTTAGAAAGTTTAAAACCTCCAATTATCAAATGAATTGGAATAAAACACTTTAGATAGACAAAGCGATGTTGTCAATGAGTCTGATAGGGCCTGCAAAAACGGCAATAAAAGCTCTGTAAGGTTCGTTTTCTTTTTTGTTTTGAACTGTTTTTAGGCTTTTTTCTTCGGCAATTTCAAAGTATTCCAGCTCTAAAAGAGTTTGTTTTTCAAATTTGTTTTTCACCCAATCCGAAAGTTCTGGAAAAGAATAAGAAGCTACTTTTTGTTTTACTTCTTGCAGTGTTTGATAGATAAATGGTGCAGCTTTTCGATGTTCGTCAGAAAGACGAATATTGCGTGAACTCATAGCTAGCCCGTCTTGCTCTCTGCAAATTTTACAGCCAACTATTTGAATATTGAGTTGTTTTATGTGGACCAGTTTTTTTATGATTTGCAATTGCTGAAAGTCTTTTTCTCCAAAATAAGCTCGTGTTGGTTTGGTGATGTCAAAGAGTTTTGAAACAATAGTGCCCACGCCATCAAAATGATTTTTTCGGTGTTTTCCCTCCATTTCGTGTTCCAAACCGTCGAAGGAAAAATGTTCTGAAACAATTTGATGGTCGTAAATCTCATTGCTATCAGGTGTGAAGATAAAATCACAGCCTGTTTTTTCTAACAATTTCAAATCTTTTTCAAGTGTGCTAGGGTAATTTTCCAAATCCTCTTTGTTGTCAAACTGTGTTGGGTTTACAAAGATGCTTACCACCGTAACATCGTTTTCGGCAATGGACTTTTCGACAAGAGAAAGATGTCCCTTGTGCAAAGCACCCATTGTAGGGACAAGACCAATTGTCTTATGAGATGATTTCAAGCTAGTTAAAACTTTTTTCATCTCCTGTGTAGCTGCTATTATTTTCATGGATGGATTCCTATCAAACGAGTGCAAACTTAGTATTTTAACATGAAATTAGCATAAAAATTCGTATTTTTGCAAGATTCTATAAAAACAAAAGAGTTTAGCCCATGAAAGATAAGAGAGTTTTGTACGTTTCATCTGAGGTATTGCCATATCTACCAGAAACTGAAATGTCATCAATGTCGTTTGAAGCAGCAAGAAAGGCACATCACAAGGGTGTACAAACAAGGATTTTTATGCCGCGCTATGGGGTTATCAATGAAAGAAGATACCAGTTACATGAAGTGATTCGATTGTCAGGAATGAATTTGATTGTCAATGATATGGACATGCCACTGATTATCAAAGTAGCTTCCATTCCAAAAGAGAGAATGCAAGTTTATTTTATAGATAATGAGGAGTATTTCAAAAGAAAAGCAACGGTGAAAGATGAAAATAGTGAGTTGTTTTCAGACAATGATGAGCGTGCTATATTTTTTGCCAAAGGTGTGATTGAAACAGTAAAGAAACTAAATTGGGCGCCAGACATCATTCACGTGCATGGTTGGATGGCTTCACTTTTGCCGCTGTATCTGAAAGAATATTACAAAGATGACCCTTTGTTTTCCGAGAGCAAAATAGTTACTTCCCTTTACAGTAGCTCCGATTTTGAGGGTGCCTTGAATTCAGAATTGATAGACAAAGTAAAATTTGATAATATTTCAGACGATAAAGCAGAAATATTAAAAGTGCCAAACCATACCAATATCCTTAAAAGTGCGATTCAAAACTCTGATGGAATCATCAAGGCGAGTGAAGACATTTCAAACGAATTGACAGATTTTATCAAAGAACAAAACAAACCCTCTTTAGAGTTTTTACCCGAAGAAGCTTACCCTGATGCTTACCTTGAGTTCTATTCGAATGAAGTGTTAAATTAAGATTTTAAAAAAAATTGATGACAAAAAGAGTTGTAAAAACATGGATAAAAGGAAGCTTTTTATCTTTGTTGTTTTTGTTGAGTATAGCTTGTGAAGACGATTTAAATAGTGTCAATGCAGATTTTATAGACAGCGACGTCTTCGAGACAAACAGTCTAGAAAATATTGAGGTACAAACACAAACAATCACAACGGAAAAAGTGAATACTGTTGGCTTGGGGGAATACCTTTTGGGGAATTTTGAAGAAACTGCTTTTGGAAGATTGCAAGCAGCTATAGCTGGTCAAGTCAATTTGCCATCTGGAGGCATTAGACCTTCACAAAAAAGGTATTTGAAGCCAGAGGAAGTTGTGTCAGAAATAGATACTTTTTTTCCAGTTTTGGGAGATATTTCAACAAGAACTCTCTATTCAATTGACAGAAAATTTGATGCGGTTTTTTTGATCATGCCCTATCACTCTTCTACAAGCCATGAATCCGGAGAGCAACGAAGCTATGAGTTGGATTCGGTTTACGGAGAAACTGACACAAACTTGAAAATTTCAGTAAGCCAATTGGGAGAATTTTTGAGTTTGCAAGACCCAACAGATCCAACCGAGGAAAATGCTTACTATTCCAATAGAGATTTTGAAGCAGCAGTGCCCTTTGAGCGGGTTCTAGGAGAGAAAGAATTTGTACCAATTCCCACAGATACAGTGGTGTATTTTGATCGCCATTTTAGCACGAAAACGATAAAAGATAGTATTTTAATAGCCAATGCAGCGCCGTTTATTGCGATACCATTGAACATGGATCCCGCTTATTTCAAAACGGAATTTTTGGATGATTTTACTTTCACTACTGATGACACTCCTTTGGATCGTTTTGCTGAAAATGAAGATTTTACGAGGTTCTTTAAGGGAGTATACATAAAAACTAACGAAGAGACTACTACCTTACTGTCTTTGCCGATTACAAATGCTTATCTAAGTTTCAATTATACAGATTATATCACAGCGACGATAGAAGACAATACAACCATTGTTTTGGACACCGTTTTTAGAGAAGAAAAGCTTTCTCTGAACACAATCAATGTAAATACTTATGATCACAATCACGACCAATCGAGCGAAGTGGATGTTACCGAAAAATTGTATGTACAAGGAACAGGAGGATACGATGTTGCTGTTGATTTGTTCAATAAAGAATCCATTGAAAGTTTGCGAGAAGAAGCAAATAAAGAGGGAGAGGAATGGTTGATCAACGAAGCAAGCTTAAAACTTTATGTGCACAAAGAGTACGAAGATAGGATAAGTTATCCATACCCAGAAGATGGAGATTGGGATTTGCAAAGAAGCAATGTTATCTTGTTTCTATACCGCCAACCAACAGATGCTGCGGGAATTCAATTATTAGATTATTTTTCAAATTCACCTTTTTATTCTATACAAGGAATACTGCGTTACGATTCAGAAACAGAGGATTATTATTACAAGTTTTATCTTACAGACTATATTACAAATCTATTACAGGATGAGGAATCGAATACCGATAACATCGATCCGTTGGTAGTGAAAACGTATGTTTCTGGAGACAATCCCTCAACCAATTCTGACACCTCTGTTGATTCAAAAAACTGGCAACATCGAGGAGTTGTTTTAGATGCCTCTAAATCAGAATTTAAATTGAATTATTCAAAGAAAAACTAACAGCGTTTCTACGCTTAAAAGAAACGATTATGTGTGGAATTACAGGTTATATAGGAGATAGAGACGCCTATTCAGTAGTTGTCAAAGGATTGCAAAGATTGGAGTATAGAGGGTACGACAGCGCAGGAATCATGCTGTTTGACAAAGATGTACAAGTACACAAGACCAAGGGAAAAGTTGTTGATTTACAAACCATCATTTCGGAGGAAAATAGCCAAGGAAAGATTGGAATAGGACATACCCGCTGGGCGACACATGGAGTCCCTAACGACGTCAATTCACATCCTCATACTTCAAATTCAGGAAATTTAATCATTGTTCACAATGGAATTATTGAGAATTACGACAAAATCAAAGCAGAATTATCTAAAAGAGGGTATGTATTTCACAGCGATACAGATACCGAAGTATTGGTAAATTTAATAGAAGAAGTTCAAAAACAAAAACAATGCAAGTTAGCAAAAGCGGTTCAACTAGCTTTGAAAGATGTTATTGGGGCCTATGCAATTGCAGTTTTTGACAAGCAAAACCCTGCGGAAATTGTGGTTGCCAAATTGGGAAGTCCCTTGGCAATTGGAATTGGAGAAAACAATGCGGAGTTTTTTATTGCCTCTGATGCTTCTCCCTTTATTGAGTACACAAAAAACGCCATCTATTTGGAAGATGAAGAATTGGCAATTGTCAAAGCAGGATGTGAGATCGAAGTACGCAAAGTAAACGATGATTCGGAGGTAAACCCGCTTATTCACGCTTTGGATATGGATCTTTCGCAGATAGAAAAAGAAGGTTATGACCATTTTATGCTTAAGGAAATTTACGAACAGCCGAAAGCAATAATCGATACCTATAGAGGTCGTTTGCTTGCGAACGAAGGAATTGTTCGCATGGCGGGAATCGAAGAATATATTGAAAAATTCAAAAGTGCCGATCGAATTATCATTATTGCTTGCGGGACTTCTTGGCATGCAGGATTGGTGGCAGAGTATATTTTTGAAGAAATAACAAGAGTGCCTGTTGAGGTAGAATATGCCTCAGAATTCCGTTACAGAAATCCAATCATTACAGAAAAAGACGTGGTCATTGCCATTTCTCAATCCGGAGAAACCGCAGATTCTTTGGCAGCAATTAAAATGGCGAAAGAAAAAGGAGCCTTGGTATTCGGTGTTTGCAATGTGGTGGGATCTTCTATTTCACGAGAATCGCATGCAGGAGCTTACACCCATGCAGGTCCAGAAATTGGGGTGGCTTCTACCAAAGCATTCACAACCCAAATCACTTTGTTGACTTTGATGGCTTTGAAATTGGCGAAGGAAAAAGGAAATATTTCAAATTCTAATTTCCACGCATATTTGCAAAGTATGGAACTGATTCCTTCGAAAGTTGAGAAAATATTAGAGCAAAATGAAAAAATAAAAGCAATTGCAGCAGACTTTTTAGAAACACCGAGTTGTTTGTACTTAGGAAGAGGCTATAATTTTCCAGTTGCTCTTGAGGGAGCGCTCAAACTCAAAGAAATCTCTTACATCCATGCAGAGGGTTACCCAGCAGCAGAAATGAAGCACGGCCCGATTGCATTGATTGAAGAAAATTACCCAGTTATTGTTGTTGCTATAAGTAAAGGACATTATGAGAAGGTGGTGAGTAATATTCAGGAAATTAAATCGAGAAAAGGAAAAATCATCGCAGTCGTAACGGAAGGAGATGTTACCGTAAAAGAAATGGCAGATTGTGTCATTGAAATCCCAGAAGTAGAAGAAGCGTTGAGTCCTCTTTTGACAACTATTCCATTGCAAT
>Ga0233438_10005487_pt1 | contig 10640 bp, 7 predicted proteins | sample SI_123_September_FD_182720 | JGI IMG/M metagenome (GOLD analysis project Ga0233438, IMG submission 182720) | Seawater microbial communities from Saanich Inlet, British Columbia, Canada - SI_123_September2016_10_MG | ecosystem: Environmental > Aquatic > Marine > Inlet | place: Canada: British... | reverse complement strand
CGAGATCTTGGCCAATAGTTGTATAATCATGAGCAATTCTGCAAATATTAATTTTAGTTCCAACACCATCAGCACCAGATACCAAGACAGGTTTCTCATATCCTGATGGGATCTCCATCATTCCATTGAACCCACCAATATTAGGTGCCAGTGCTTTGATATACTCTACAAAAGATCTACCCTTGATAATGTCAACACCAGACGTTTTGTAGTCCATTAGTGAATTTCTCCTTTGATAATTTGTTCACGGTTCTTTAGTTTCCATACAATGTATTCTATGGTAGGAACACACATAGGGTTCCAACCAACAAAGGTTGTTGACTCTCCACTGGGTATCTTCCAGCAGGGAGCATCATCGTTGTCAAGGTCTAGTGATTCACGATATGCTTCATCACCAAACATAACAACTGCTCGCTCTGCTTGATTCAAACTAGTGAAGCAAGCAAAACTATTCTTCTTAATGATGTCAGGGACATGGTGTTTCATAATGTTCTCTCAAGTCTATTTGTTGCTTGATCTGGAAAGTCTCTAGGACGACTATCACCAGCATTATCAGTTCTAGCAGAACCTTCATTAGCTTTCATCGTATGCTGAAAGTTTGCTCTCTTATATCGTAACCCCAGTGGATCAGGCATCCAGTATGTTACTTGCCAATCTTGTTCAGGACATAATTCAAGATGCTTCTCTACTGAGTGATTGAAACTACCCATTTGAACGTGTCCATCATGAGTGATACATCTATCATCACCAGTGGGAACTAGGAACAGTTGTCTCATAGCACTTCTTGCTCTGGGTTGAGGCTTTTTACGAATTGCACAGGATCCTTTTCGGACTTGTGAACCCAATGATAGCGCATCATCTCGTAAATAGAATCCCACATGGGGATACAGACATAATCCTTCATGTATGTCTCGCAGCAAGTTCCTTCAGTTCCTTTGCTGTAAGTTTATCTAATTGCTCTGTAAAGTGGTCCAGTAGCAATTGTTTGTATTGTTTTTTAGTCACGTTGTCGCCAATCCTCAGGTTTATCTTGGTGAAACCAACTCTTGATATCGTCAGCATCAGTGAATCCCTTCTTATGGTTGGATGGGTCGGGATCACCTAAACCCATTCTATTCAAAAAATCGTCTGTGCTACCTTCTTCAATTTTATATGTGATTTGCCTACGTGCCATCTTCAACATCTCATTAGCAGAAGTATTTGCTTTTGCTAATTTGTTCGCCCAAATCATATCAGATAATTTTACTTCTTCCCCATTTGCAATGCATTTACAGATAAATTCCAGTCGTAATCGGTATTGTGTAGATAGCATACTCTCACTCATTCCCATATGTATTTAGAATCACAGTAACCCTTCAACCCTTACAGAGTCATCCTACTCGTTTTGTGAGGATTTGTCAAGCTCGACTTTTTTAGGTATTTTTGGACAGAGAAAATTTTTCGAGTTTTACGTAATCAATTCAAGAAAATTGATTTACCTGTCATGGTGACAGCAGTCTTACCAACGATGTTGACGTTGGTGCTGTTAAAGATTGATGCTCCAACAAATGTAGCATTAAAGAACGATGCACCTTTAATTTCAAGCGAACCTTTCAATGATGATCCTAGTGTCATCTTATATGCTGCAGGTGGTTCATCAAGGTTCACTGACTTACCAATGACAGTCAAATCCTTCAAACCTCTTACAGTGCTAGTATCATCACCATTGATGATTCTTGCCATACCACCTTTAGTAGATTTGAATAACAAGTGACCAAAGTCTGATTCTAGTTGTAGATTACCAGTTGCTCTTAAATTATAGTCACCTTTGATGACTTGGTTGACTGTTCCAATAGTATTGAAAGATGTTGATGCACCTATCTGATCTTTCTGGTTGACTGAAAACTCACCTGATCCATCAACATAAAAACCACCACTAGTAGTAAATCTAGTGAATGATGAATCCATATTAATATCAGCAGCAGTAACATTTACTTTACCTTGACCTTCAGCAGGTTCTATGTTAATATTCTCTCCTGCGCGTAAAGTTAAATTATTGACTGCATTTAGTGTAATGTTATCTCCTTTGATTCCAACATCACCACCTTGTGATTCGATGGCAACATCACCTTCAACGTATATAGAATATGGTGATGTCTTTGTAGTGCTTCCATCTTCTTCTTTAGTCTGCTCATCATCATTACCACGAACATGTAGAGCATAGGTGTCAGTTTTTTCGTGGTGATCTTTAGCATGAATGACAAGTTTACCACCACAACCTGACTGTCCAGGTTTACCTGTTGCCATGACGATGTTACCATTCACATCGATGTGGAACATCGATTGACCATTAGTTAAAATGAAACCTGTAGATCCATCCTTGTTTGTATAGGTTCCCATTGTCCACCCATGTTTGGTGGCAATTACATTAAAATCTTCATTACTAAACTGACCTTCTTCGGGCGCATCAGCACCTTCAGGTCTTGCTGGACCATTTTTTTGTAGTTTCTTCTGTTCAGAACTTGCTTTTTGTTCTGTTGCTTTCTCTTGTGACATTATGGACAATCAACGTAAGATCCAGTTCCAATCTTGGCGTAACCTTTACGCTCAAGTTCATTACTATCTAGGCAAACCATGTTAGGTAAGAAACGAGCACCACCGCCTCCACCACCTAATAGTGCGACAATAGGCATGTCTGTATAACGCTTGCTTCTGTCAAGTGTTCTAATACTGACGACAAATCCTCTTTGATCGATAACTGCCTCTGCAAGATCTCTTTCTCCATTGATCAGAACAACGGGTGCTTCAGTGTATCCACTACCAGGAGATAGCAGAGTGAAGGAATCAACGACACATTGTAGATTGTTTTCGTCAGGTGTATTAGGAACATAGTTGATACCTTGTCTAGTGACTCGGACTTCAGTAACAAACCCTTTATCATTGAGCAGAGCAACAGCACCAGAACCATATCCATCGCCAGTGATGATGATCTGAGGTGCAGTCTGATATGGTCCACCAGGAACTTTAATAGGAATCTCTACAATAGCACCAGTGTTATCAGTAACAATATCACCAGCGATTGGTTTCTTGATTGTGAAGTCATCATCATTATTATCATCTATTACTTCATCTTCCTCACCACCTGCTTCAGTGATGCTAAATGATGTGCTAACTCCTTTACTTGCAAGAATAATAGTTGCATTCTCGATACCCTCAACAGTGCTATCATCCTCAATACCAATGACAAATGCAGCAGCACCATTTTTAATGACTAGAGTTCCAGATAGTGTTCTACTTACAAAGTCTTCTGCTGTAATGCCACTACCAATAATGTAGTAATCAACCTCAGTATTATCAGCAACATATTGTGTAGTTACTGTGACTAGAACATCTTCTCCTTCCTGATATGAATTCTTATCTGTAGTAAGATTCCAAATAGCAACCTGTGATGGATCTGGCAATACTGGATCATTAACATCACTATCAATTGCAACATCAGTAGAAGTCGTTAATGGAAATTCTTCTGTTGTTCCATCATTATCTGTATCTAATATGATTGGAGTTTTTGTAGTAGCAGTAAAGATCAGTAGTTCTGGTGCTTGTTCTACTTCCTCATCTGTTGCAAGAACAACAGAAACTGTAGCAGCATTGTTTGTGACAGTAAACTCTCCTGTGAGAGATCCAATGATGTCACTTTCTGTAATAGTAGGACCAGATAGTTCGTAATTAAATTCAGTTCCGTCAGGAATATTAACACCTGTTAGATTGTAGACAATAGTGTCTCCTTCTTTGTATAGATTACTCTCTGTGTATACTTCAATGAATGGTTCATCGCCCAGTGGTAGAGTAGGCAAACCATCATCATCAGGATCAGGGAATATAATTGATCCATCATCAGGTAAATTGTCTTCATCAATAGGATCATCGTCAAAATCTTCGTCAAGATCTATCTCTGGAATTGGGAAGTCGCTAACAGCATCACCAGATGGTGGTGTGTTTTCTGGAGATGGTGAGAGATCATCTGGAACACCACCAACAAATGAAATTTCGGTAGGTTTCTTCTTAGGAACTTGTTTTGCTTCATCACAAATAAATGCAGACGTATCACCGACTCCTTGTTCAATTTGTTTTAATAGTTTATCAAGATCATCACCACCATCATTACTATCACAGTCTGTGCATTTTTCTTGGATTGGTTCACACTTTTGAGCAGGTCCTGTGCAAGTGATTCCCAGTAGTTTCATGAACTTATTGATGATTCCACCGATGAAGTTCAATGGTGCAGCAATTGCTTCTAGAATTGCTTGGATAGGTGCAAGAATTACATTGACAAGTTCATCAAATTTAGCAAGGATCTCATTCAGAATGCCATCAACTAGTGTGTCTATAAAACATGCAGCATTATTGAATACATCTTGAATGAATCCCATCAACAGATCAGTGATGAATCGTGCAATAGTATCAGTGATGTCTGCGATACTACAACCAAGTTTCTCAAAGATATCATCAAAGATCTTCTTAACTGCTTTGAGTCTATTACTCTTCTCTGTGATTGGTTTGAATGCTTTATCTGGATCTGCGAGTGGTCCAGTATTACCTACTACTTTTTCTGTGGTTAGTAGATTTTTATTCAGAAAATCAATTGCTTCACGTAACTTTTTAGTAATCTCTGTTTTACCTCTAGCAATAAAACTCTTAACAAGTCTGACAACACGACCAATATGATAACGTGCTTGTCCAATACCATCATAAAGAAGACCATTGATCTTACTTACATAGAAGTCGCCAATGTTTCCTCCTGATGCTTGGTTAGCAGCAAGAAGATCGCCAACGATTCTAGTCAGACCACTACGAAGATTATTCTCTTGTCCACAGTTAGGGTTAGCAACAACAATACAACTCTTACCACCAGTGGGGTTAGTTTCACTGTGCTTTGCATATGCTGCTAATAATATAGGTGGAGCACCATCTTTCAGATCTGCTTTATCTGCATCAACAACACCCTTGTCTGTATTAGCACCGCTCTTGTTCTTACCACTCTGGGTATCTGCAGATCGATTCTGCTTTGGATTGGTCTTAGGATCAACGACAGGTTTGAAGTTTAGTGGAGCACTTGGATTCTCATCTTGGAATGAATCTTTAGTAGCACCTTTGACACCACCAATAGAACCCATGATAACAGGTTTCTGCTTGTCATTATCCAGGTAGAATCCAACAACAAAACAACCACGTTGCAGTCCAGGAGATGCACCACCAGTTCCACCTTCAATGAACGGTGTGGTCACAGGCATCATGATGTGCGCCCATGGTAGTTCCTCTGTAGATGTAGCATTGTCACCTGTCTTCAGGTGTTGTCCAATGATACGCACACGATATCTACCAGACCTTTTAGGGTCGTCCTTTTTGTTGGTCTCTACCTGACCGATCCACCAGGAGAATCCGTCAGAACCAATCTGGTGTATGGGATACAGTGATGATAAAGATTGATCCATCTTTTAATAACTCCTACTCTTATTTAACCTTGGAGGCATATTCTTTAATACCCATGGTGTCACGGATGAGTTCCAAGTTGGTGAAGAACTGAGGTTCTCCACTATCAACAATGAATGCAAAGTTGTGAGACAATGCAGCAATTAGATAAGTGCCACTTGCCTCCTCATCATATGGTTGCTCCTCTCTCAGTTTCTCTGCTACCATGTTAGGTAGCATAATCTTAACCTTATCTCCTACCTTCAGGTCTGAGTTGCCAGCGATCTCAATCTGAACTCTATGAGTATCCATCAAGTATCTTCTACCAATAGACTGTGCAGTATAATATTTTGCATAGTCTGGGAACTGTGTATCACCACCCTCTTCTGGGTTAGCAACATCTTCTCCGCTATACCATGCCTCATGGTCTAGCAGGATACTCATAACTCTGCTAGGTCTTGATGCTAATTGTTTTTGATACTTTGCTAGTGTTACCTGACTACCAAGATGCGACATGTTATTGAATGTTTTTGCCATGTCATAGGTATACTCTTCATACTTTTGAGAAGAGATATCAAAGTAACACATATGTGTAGAATATATTCCGTTGTTTAACTTCTCAGACATGTCGATGTCACCATCGAATGCATAGTTCTCAATGTTATAGTATACCTGATCAGGTGGCATACCAGCAGATGGACGTGAGTAGTATGTTTCTACTGGTGGAGTGCCACCGAAAGAATCTGTCCCATCTGAGCATAGTCTATCCATAGATTGAAAGATGAATCCATCTTTGTTCTCAAAGAATAGATAACCTGCTGTTCCTGATGACTTCTTCTTATTATTACCACCTAGTTCTGATTCGCTCTTAGTATCATCAACACCACCACCTTTGTTGAACTTGGTTGACTTTGATACTGTCTTATACATCAATGATTGCACCAAAGCATGGCACTTCTTACCATTAGGGAATATACTCATCTTGAATTGAGATTCTTCTGCAAACAATTCTTTATCAGTCTTCAATACATTCTTAAGAACATCCTTAACAATTGCTTCTGAGTTTGCTTTATATTTTTCTGTTACTCTAGAAGTATCATTCTCCAGACCTTCCTTAGATGTAAGCACTAAAGTATAATATTGCATGTTCCTTTCAACAGATCTGTTTACGATCTTCTGAACCCTCATCTTATATTCTACTGCTTCCTTTCTAATGTTGATTAGTTTAACAGTAACTTCCTCTCCACCTTGGATAGGTAGGTTACCAATAAAGTTTTGTCCACTGTCAATCATCAGCATGTTTGCTGTAACAAATGGTTGATAGATATCCTCATAGTAAGAGAACATTCCAACTGCTTTAGTAACATCATACTGGACGCCATCAACGTCAGCAATGACTACTTTCTGAGGTTCAAATTTCTTAACTGAGTTTGACATTACGGCATACCTCCTAGCAATGACATTCGTGCGTTAGGGTTTCTCACTGGAAGATTAGCGCCACCATTGCCTGAGTTATCAGGTTCTGCTGCTGCTGCAGGTGCTGCAGGAGCAGGAATAACAATTGGTGGTAGGGTTGCTGGTTGATTTGATTCTGGTGTTGCTCCAGCAGGTCGGGGTGTCTGTGCTGATGGAGTTGCTGCAGCAGTTGGTTGAACTGCTGTTGGTGGAGCAGTAGGTGTGAGGGTCCCACCAACACTAAAGACAGATGATGCAACACCAGAACCATCAACAGGACCAGATGCTCCAGGTGGATAGTATTCAAAGTGTAGGTGAGCACCACTAGTAGGACCAGCACCAGGAGTTCCAGGTTCTCCACCAGTTTTACCAAGGAATGCTCCAGCATCAACACGCTGACCAGCAGACACTGCTACAGCACTCATGTGTAAGTATCTAGATTTAGATCCATCATCATGCTGAATATATACTTCACCATTGTTACCAATAGCAGGTGCAGTAGTAGCAATAACTTTTCCTGGTCTCTTGATAGAGAGTTTGGTTCCTTGTGGTGTGCGATAGTCAACGCCTAAGTGATTAGTAGAAGCACCAGGAATACCAGTATTACGAGGACCAAAACCAGATGAGATTTCATATCCATCAACAGAACCACCACCAGTAATTGTTCCTCCACCTATAGTAGATCCAGGTGTGACTCCAGGTGTTGTTTCACTACCACCACCATTAGATCCACCACCTTTACCTTTACCTTTGCCTTTACCTTTGCCGATACCTCCGAGTCCTTTCGCTGAAGCACCACTACCAAAGAATGCAGTAATTAGATTAGCAGGCAATCCGAATGCTGTAGCAGCAGGAACAAACATCCTCGACAAAACTGGACGGAATAGTTTGGAAACTCCACCCATGTTGTTGATAACATTACCAACCGTTGACATAAGCAGAGCACCTGCTGCCATGGTAGGTAATTGCATCACCTTAGCAAAAGGATCTGCTTTCTTTACATTATCTTGATTAGTTTTGACTGCTGCTGTTAGTTTGTTCTTTGGGATAACTGCCTGTCCCGTGGTTGGATTGTCAACAATACCACCACTTGCAAACTTTATTGGTGATGACTCCATTCTTGGAGCAAATCCACCCTGTCCAAATTGACCACCACGATCACCAGCACCTTTTGCTGCCCATGGTGTGGCAGAGTTCATCGGTTGTGGTCCGACAGGAGCAGTGTATTGAGTCCTACCTCTACTCACGCCACGAGACGCGCTTCTGCGCCTGCCACGCTTGCCGAACATACCTAAACCAATACCACCCCCTCGGCGACCACCACGTCTTCTCCTGCCACCACGACGCCTACGACCACCAAAACCAAGCAGGTCACCAGCAAAGTCAAGCAATCCACCACCTAGTCCCTTGAGAGTGGATCCCTCTCTGCTATTGTCAATACCACTATTGCCAGCAGATCTGTCTCTACCTTCTGCTATTGATTCTGCTCTTGCTTTTTTTGCATCAGCAGAATCTTCTTTCTGCTGCTCCAGTTGCTGCTCAGAAATCTTTACTTGTTCTTCTTCAATCTTATTGTTCTTAGAGAAGAACCTTCTGATACTACCTACATTTTTACTGAGATTTACTACAGTTTTAGGTGTCTGATCTTTCTGTTCTACGTTTTTTAGATCATCTACTTTCTTAGAAAGAAGACTAATCTTCTCAATGATACCAGTAGCAAATGATCCTAATACACCACCATCTTGAGATGTTTTTGGTGCCTCTGGTAGTGCTCCAGGTGGTGTTTGTTTATTACCTGCTGGTTGTGCTCGCAGGAGTGCTTCAAATCTTTTCTTCTTATCTAATGCTGGATCATCCTGATCATCAGGACTCATCTGGAAGAAACCTTTTGTTCTTCTTCTCAGATCTCCACCGAACTCAGTGCCCAGTGCTTTCTTTCCAATAAATCCAAATCCTTGAGAATTTAAATCTTCTTGTCTCTTCTGTAAATCTTTTAGTTGCTGCTTCTCGTCTTCAGTCTTATCTTCTTTTTTGTTTAGTGAAGCAATTTCATCAGTTAATCTTTCTTTCTCTCCATCACGCTGGCGTCTTGCTGTTGCTGCCATCGTGAGAGCACTACCAATCTTCCCGCCAATAGCACCAGCGAGATTTCCATATTGTGGTGCTTCGTAACTCTCGGTGCCTGCTGCCATGCTCGACCTTTTTCTTTAAATTTTTGCGGAGATTTTTTTTCGGAATTTGTGTAATTGTATAGTGAAATTTGTTTCACCTATGTATTTATCAGTTATTTTGTAACCTCGCTGCCTTCAAGTCAGCAAGAGTTGTTTTCTCTCCTGTTTTATCATAAAAGAAGCGAGCCATTTGTCCACCACCTTTATCAATATTTTTTTGGTAACCAACAGGTGTAGAACTTCCTGCATAAATGATAGGTTGAACAGTTATATGACTTTTCTTGTTAGATTCTGCGAGTGCTGCTGGCATTGGTGGTGCCTGAATAACAGGACCAGGACTCTCTGGTGTATGCCCACCATTTTCTGCTGCAGCAACTGTTGGTGCTGGTGGTCCTATCAATTCAGGTGTTGCACCTACTGGTCCAGGACTTTCTGCATTGTGTCCTCCATCTTCATCACTACTTTCACTTGCAGGGACAGGTGTTGATGGTGGGGGAGTCATCGATGGAGTAGTTGCTCCTCCTTTATACTCCGCAACATTATTAAGAATGTCTTGAGCATATCCAAAACGACTACCCTCTTCACTGTAACCTTCATATGCTTTTACGAATTGCATATGTTCTTGGACATTATTACCTTTCATTTTTTTCAGACCAGAGTCGTATTGGTTGCCCTCAACAATAGTATATTCTAACTGTGCAAAGAAGTCTCCAGGTTGTTTGCTGTTTGCTGCTGCCCATTCTTTATACTTAATCCATCTTGCGCCAGATGCAGCATCATCTCTCCACTGTGCTAGACCCCATGCACGTCCACCATCTCCATTAGCAGCAGGATTTAATGTAGATTCTTGCATCAAGTTACCAACCATGTAAGCAGCACCAGAATCTGAGAATCCTTTTGACTTATAGAATTGGAATGCAACCTTCGCTCTCTCTTTTACATCACCAGATGGAACATTGACTGGGGTTACCGCCCCAGGATTATTGCTAGTCATTGATTCTTGTGATTCTACACCTTCAGCATCACCTCCTGTTCCAGGGATGTTAATACCTACGTTCTTACCAACAGACTTAACAGCATCGATACCCTTGCCGACAACTTCACTGACGTTAAACTTTGCAATGCCAAACAATCTTTCTAATGTTCCAATCTCTTGTTGGATGTATGGTTTTGCTGGACCAGAAATTAGACTAGTTACATTCTGTGTGATACCTAAGATGAATGGCAGTGCAGACATCGATGTGTTCTGAACCGATGATACTTCATCAACTACTTTCCTGCCTTCAGTAGAACTGAGACTGAAAACTGCCTCAGGTCCTGCTTCACCTGCCATGACACCACCCGATGCTAGTTTTTCTGGCGGTGCTTCAGGAACAGGATCAGATGTTGATGCTGCTTCTGGTTCTGATGCTGCAGGAGGAGCACTGCCTCCACCTACTATAGCATCATAGATAGAACCACCAACTAGGTCGCCAACAATACCACCAGCAATCGTGCCGACACCAGGGATAGGAATCAGTGTGCCTAATGCACCACCAAGTGTGGCACCAATTGCTTTTGCTGCTG
>Ga0233438_10005482_pt1 | contig 10646 bp, 5 predicted proteins | sample SI_123_September_FD_182720 | JGI IMG/M metagenome (GOLD analysis project Ga0233438, IMG submission 182720) | Seawater microbial communities from Saanich Inlet, British Columbia, Canada - SI_123_September2016_10_MG | ecosystem: Environmental > Aquatic > Marine > Inlet | place: Canada: British... | reverse complement strand
CGACTTTCTATAATTTTATAGAGAGTCGCTTTTTTTATATCTAATAATATTTTAATTTTTCCCTACTCTATTAAATTCTCTAATCATAAAATACGCCCACAAAATAACGCAAATTCCTACAAAAAGTGAAAAATATAGCACTATATTATCTGCGCTCATTCTTTATAATTTTTAGGTAAATTAAAACACCTAATAAAGTTGGTGCCCAAAGGCCCACAAATATTCCATGTAATTTATCACCAGTTAAAAAAAGATATTCTGCAACTATAATTATTAGCAAACACAGTAATAGCATCAATAAGTTTGCTTTGCCTAAATTGTTAATCAAATTCATTCAATATTTTTTACAACTGTAAATTTAAACAATTAAATGAAATTTTATGATAATTTAAAGATTAATAAAATAGATACTAAGATTTTAAATAGTCATTAAAGTAAAATTTTACTGCTCTTTTTCCTATACATCTCTTTTTTTAGCCTATACATTATTAATATTTTAGTAAATTCGTAACCAAACAAAACTATTATGATCAAAAGTTTAAAAATTTTACTCTTTACCTTGTTTTTTAATTTTTCTAATAGTTATGCTCAAGAAATCCCACCAATAAATAAATACACTCCTGAAAACTATGGAGCTGAGAATCAAAATTGGGCTATTTCACAAAATTCAAAAAAATACATTTACGTTGCAAACAATAAAGGTTTAATAGAATTTAATGGTGCTTCTTGGCAATTGTATGCTACTCCAAATGAAACAATTATGCGTTCTGTGAAATGTATTGAAGATTTGGTGTATACTGGTTTCTATATGGATTTTGGTTTTTGGAAGAAAGATGATTATGGTCAATTAAAATATACATCTATTGTAAAGGAAAATAACATTACCATGTTAGAAGATGAGCAAATCTGGGAGATTTGTGAGTTAGATGGTTGGGTAATATTTAAATCACTTGAAAGAATTTATCTATATAATATAGAAAGTAAAGATTTCAAAATCATAAACGCTTCAGATAATATTTTAAAAATCTCAAGAGTAGAAAATAGAATTTATTTTCAAGAATTAGGAAAAGGAGTCTTTGTTATTGAAAACGGTCAACCAAAATTAGTTTCAGACCACGATATACTTAAAGAAAGTAGGTTGGTAGAGATTTTAATTAAGAATGGTAAGCTTTTTTTTGTTACTCAAAAAGACGGTTTTTATTTTTTGAAAAATAATCTTCTACAAAGATGGATTCCAAGTTCGGCCAAACTATTATCAACAAAAACAATTTATAGTGCTAAAGAACTAAAGAATGGTAATTTAATTTTGGGTACAATTTCAAGTGGAATTTTAAATATCAATCAAACAGGAGATTTAGTTTATCATATTACACAAGATGTTGGGTTAAGTAATAATACAGTACTTTCCATTTTTGAAGATTTAGAAAATAATATTTGGTTGGGTTTAGATAATGGAATCAATACAATCAATTTAGAATCTCCATTTAAACAATTTTTGAAAAATGACAATTTTTGGGGTACTATTTATGCTTCTATTATTTATAAAGAGTATTTGTATATAGGAACAAATCAAGGATTGTATTACAAAAAAAAGAACTCCAAAGACTCTTTTTCAATTGTTGAGAATACTCAAGGCCAGGTATGGAGTTTACAAGTGTTTAATGATACCTTGTTTTGTAATCATGATTCCGGAACGTTTACAATTTCTGATAATAGAGCGTCAATGATAGAAGACACTTTTGGTTCTTGGCAATTAAAACAACTAAATAAAACCACACTGATATTAGGTAACTACGAAGGTTTATATGTAGTTAAATCAAAAAATGGTGTTTGGCGCCTAAAAAATAAAATTGAAGGGTTTGCAAATTCAAGTAGGTACTTTGAGATTATTAATAATGACAAAATCTTTGTGAATCATGAATATAAAGGTGTTTTTAAATTAGATGTCGATAGTGATCTAGAAAATATCACTAAAATAGTTAAAGACAAATCTATAGAAAAAGGAATTCATTCTAGTTTAATAAAGTATAATAATGACGTTTTATATTCCTCTAAAAGAGGAGTTTATAAATATGACCAAAAGCAAGATCTATTTTTAAGAGATTCAATTTACAGTCAATTAATTCCAAAAGAAAAGTTCTTATCTGCAAAATTGATAAATGAAAAGGATAATAGTAAATTATGGTGTTTTACAAAAGATGATATTAGATATTTAACACCTGGAAAATTTAGTAATCAGCCAGATCTAAAAGTTATTTCAGTTGAAGGGTCTCTTTTTAAAGGTGCTTCTGGTTATGAAAATTTACTAAACCTTGAAGATGATATTTACTTGGTAGGAACAACAAAAGGGTATTTATTAATTGATTTAAACCTAGTTAAAAAACCTTCTGACTTTTATATTAATATAGACAAGGTTTTAAACAGTGAAATTGATGCTTCACAGCAATATGTAAATATAAACAATAGTAATATTTTTAACAATAATCAAAATAGTTTTCATTTTTACTATAGTGTTCCTAATTTTAGTAAAAGTTCCTCAGTAAAATATCAGTATAAATTAGAAGGTTTAAATACAAAATGGAGTTCTTTATCTCTAAGCAATAATTTTTTATTTAAGAATTTAGCTGCGGGTGATTATACTTTTATGGTTAGAGGTGTTATTGATACAAAGCTTAGTGAGAATACAGCCAGTTATTCTTTCGAGATTTTAAAGCCTTGGTATTTTTCAAATACGTTAATAGTTATCTACATTATTTTGTTTTTAGTCTTTTTATATATTTTACATCTTTTCTCTAAAAGATACTATAAAAAACAAAGAGAAGAGCTTATAGAAAAATCAAGAATAGAACTAGAGTTAAAAGAATTAGAATCTTCACAGAAAATTATAAAACTGAATAATGATAAGTTAAGGAGTAATATAGACAGTAAAAATAGAGAATTGGCTACATCTACAATGAGTATTATTAAAAAGAATGAATTCTTAAATACAATAAAACAAGAGCTTACTTCAAATGGGAATTCAGGTATTCCTAAAGTTATTAAGTTTATTGATAAAAACCTAAACAATACAGATGATTGGAAGATGTTTCAAGAGGCTTTTAATAATGCTGATAAAAAGTTCCTTAAAAAGATAAAAGCGAAACACCCTGAGTTGACTCCGAACGATTTAAGAATGTGTGCTTATCTTCGATTAAACTTATCATCTAAAGAGATTGCACCACTTTTAAATATATCTCCAAGAAGTGTAGAGGTAAAGCGTTATAGATTACGTAAAAAAATTAATTTACCTCATGATGCTAACTTAACAAACTATATTTTAGAAATATAATACCTATATGTGGCTTAATTTAGCTACAACATTTCCACAACATTTTAAAATTTAACATTTTTAATAGTGTTAAATTTTATTTTTAAAAATGTATTTTCTCAAGTATAGCCTCTATTTGCTGCGATGTATGTTTTTTGTTGAGGTTTTTTTTACTATAATAATAATTTATTAACCCTAATTTTACAAAAAACATAATTATAAATTAAAAAATTTTATTTTATGAGTAAAAAAGTGATATTGTTACTCCTTTTATTATCATCGTTCTTGATGCAATCGCAAATGATCAATGTATCAGGTGTTGTTAAAGATGCTTTAAATGGCGATGTTTTACCAGGAGTAGGCATAAGTGTAAAAGGAACCACAATTGGAACCCAGACAGATTTCGACGGTTTTTATCGTCTTTCTAAAGTAAAGAATGGATCAGTTTTAGTTTATAACTATTTAGGTTATAAAGTAAAAGAGGTTATTGTTAATATGGAAACAATAAATGTTCTATTAACCCAAGCAACAGAGTCTTTAGATGAGATTGTTGTTATAGGGTATGGTACCCAAAGTAAAAAAGAAGTTACAGGAGCAGTTTCTGTAGTTTCTAGTGCTACTATAGAGGATTTAAATCCAACTAGGATTGAGCAAGCGCTACAAGGTCAAGTTGCTGGTGTTAATATTACACAGTCATCAGGTTCTCCTGGAGCAGCTTCAAATATTAGAATTCGTGGAGTTTCTACAAACGGAGATAGTAGACCCTTAATTCTTTTAGACGGAAGGGTTATTGAAGACTTAAGTGTTGTTAATCCTTCAGATATCGAATCTATCAATATTTTAAAAGATGCATCTGCAGGGATCTATGGAGTTCGTGCTGCAAATGGAGTAATTTTGGTAAAAACCAAGTCTGGTAGAAAAAACACAGATTTTCAATCGATATTAAACGTATCTACAGGATTTCAAAATACAACTAGAGAATTACCATTATTAAATGCTACAGAATATGCAATGTTAGCTAATGAAGCTTATGCAGCAAATGGAGAAGCACTTCCATTTCCAAATGTTAATGGTTTGGGTCAAGGAACAAATTGGCAAAATTCAGTTTTTGAAACAGCGCCAATTTATAGTATAGATTATACTTTAAATAAAGGTACTGAAAAATCTACTTATTCTCTTGGTTTATCTGTTACAAGCCAAGACGGTATTGTAGGTGGCGATAAAGCTAATTTTAATAGAAGAAATATTCGTTTCAATTTTGATACTGATATTACAGATAATTTAAAATTTACTAGTTCTACCATTTACACAAATACAAATAAGAAAAATTTAATTGAAAACGCTTTGGGTTCTATTTTGTTTAATGCATTAAACATGCCTTCAACAACTTCAGTTTATGATAGCAATGGTAATTTTTCTTTACCTCCTGCAATTGGAACAGGTATTGAGGTAGCAAATCCTTTAGCGCAAATAGATAATACCAATAATAGAAATTGGGTAAATAAGATATCAGGTAGTTATGGTTTAAGTTATAAGTTTTTAGACTATTTTACTGCTGAAACTAGATACCAAGCAAACTATGCTATTACAAATTCTAATACTTATAACAAAATTGCCAATTTTGGTAATGGTAATGTATTCAATGTAGATTTAGGAACTTTTACAGATTATAGTCAGAGCTTTTTTGATTATACTTTTGATACGTTTATTAATTACGAAAGAGTTTACAATGACGTTCATAGCGTAAAAGCAATGTTGGGAACTTCTGTTTTTAAAACTACTGGAAGATTTCAAACTATTTTAACAAGTAATGCTTCTGGAGAAGATTTAAATGGTGTAGAAATAGGTACTCCAGTTTTAAACGGAGATGGTTTAGAAATTTTTAGAAATAACAATAATGGAGATAATTTAGTATTTGATAGTAGATTATTATCTTACTTTACTAGGTTACAATACGCTTATGACGGTAAATACTTATTTTCAGCCGTATTAAGAAGAGATGGTTCTACAAACTTTGGGCCTAAAAATAAATTTGGATTTTTCCCTACTGCTTCTGTTGGTTGGGTAGCATCAGAAGAAGACTTCTTACAAGATTCAGATATTGTTAGTTTCTTAAAATTTAGAGCAAGTTATGGTATTATTGGTAATGATAGGATTCCTGGTTTTAGATTTGTTTCTGTTTTAAATGGAGAAGCAGAATATGTATTTAATAACGAATTAGTACAAGGTATTGCTTTAGGACCTATTGCAAATCCAGAAATTAAATGGGAAGAGCAAAAGCCTTTAGATATTGGTGTAGATTTAGAGTTATTTGATAAAGTAAGTATTACTATGGATTACTTTAAGAAAACAACAGAAGACTTATTAGTTTCTGCTCAAACATCAGGTATTATTGGTGTTGCTGCTCCAGGCTCTTCAGTTCCTGTAGTTAATGCTGGTACTGTAGTAAACTCAGGTTTCGAATTTGCAATAGGTTATAGAGAATCAATTTCAGAAGATTTTGATTTTAATGTAAATTACAACTTTACAACTTTAGATAATAACGTAACTTTTGTAGGTAATTCTACAGGAATTATAGAAGGAGGTTCATTTGGGGTAGGTCAAGATCCACCATCAAGAATGGAGGCAGGTTTTCCAATTGGTTACTTCTACGGTTATCAAACAGATGGTTTATTTCAAACTCAAGCTGATGTAGATTCTCACGCGGCTCAAACTAACGCAGCACCTGGAGATTTAAGGTTTGTTGATACCAATGGAGATGGAACTATAGATGCAGATGATAGAACTTACATTGGTGATCCAATTGCAGATGTAACAATGGGTTTAAACTTATCATTTAATTACAAAAACTTTGATTTTAATGCCTACGCTTTTGCTTCTATTGGTAACGAAATTGTAAGGAATTACGAAAGAACACTACCATTAACAAACAGAGCTACTTATTTCTTAGATAGATGGACAGGTCCAGGTACAAGTAATACTGTCCCAAGAGTAACTACTGGTGCTACAGGTAATAATTTATTTTCAGATTTCTTTGTAGAAGATGGCTCATTTTTAAGATTACAAAGTGTACAGTTAGGATACAGTGTTGGAGAAGCAGCTTTAGAAAAATTACAGTTTAATAAATTAAGATTTTACGTGTCTGCAAGTAACCTATTTACTCTTACTAAATACAAAGGTTATGACCCAACAACATCAAATGGTGCTCCAATTGGTGGTGGTATAGACCAAGGTTTTTACCCAAGTCCAAAAACATTTTTATTCGGAATGAATGTTAACTTTTAATTAGATATAAGATGAAAAAAATACACATAAAAAAATATTTAGTCGCAATTTTATTTCTAGCAGTAACAATATCCTGTAGTGATGATTTTGTAGATGTACAACCTACAGGAGATAATTCAGAAGACTTCTTTAATTCAGAAGAAGATTATCAAAATGCATTAATTGGTGCATATGATATGTTACAATCTAGTTACTTAAATGTAATGTTAGGAGAAATTGCTTCAGACAATACCTTAGCAGGAGGTGAGAGTGCTACAGATGTTTTAGGTATACAAGAAGTAGATGATATGATTCATACTCCACAAAACGTGCAACTAAGAGATATATGGAGTTGGATGTTTGCAGGAGTAAACAGAGCAAATTACATTTTAGAATTTAAAGATAAAACAGATTTTGACGGTAAAGAACAAGTAATTGCAGAAGCTACCTTTTTAAGAGCTTATTATTACTTTGAGTTGGTAAAATGGTTTGGAGATGTGCCATTATCTGTAGATAAAAGAATCGAGTTTGGTGAGCAATTCACAATAGATAGAACACCAAAAGCTGAAATTTATGTGCAGTTAGAAGCAGATTTAACTTTTGCTGCTAATAATTTACCATATGTACAAGGAACTGCAGGTAGAGTTACAAAAGGAGCTGCGCAAGCTTTACTAGGAAAGATTTACTTATATCAGCAAAAGTATGACGAAGCAGCTGCTGTTTTAGATGATTTGATCTTAAATGTAAATGGTCCTCATGATTTAGTTGCAGATTATAATTCAATTTTCGAAGAATCAGGTGAAAACAATATAGAGTCTGTTTTTGAGGTTCAATATTTTGAAAATCAAGGAGCAAGTTTCGCTTGTTTTCAATGTTCTGAAGGTAATATTGCTGTAGGTTTTAGCGGAATTAGAAATTATAGTGGACCAGAATTTACGTCTGGTTTCAGCTTTAATGTTCCTGTTCAAGAAGCTTACGATGCATTTGAGGCAGGAGATCTTAGAAGAGATGTTGCAATTTTAGATATCAATGCTTGGGCAGCTTCTACAGGAGCAACCTTCGGTGAAGGTTACGAGCATACAGGTTACTTTAATAGAAAATATATACCTAGAACTAGAGGTGCTAATGCACAAGGGGATAGAAACTTAACAAATCCAAATAATTACAGAGCAATTCGTTTTGCAGATGTATTGTTAATGGCAGCAGAAGCTTTTAATAGAAGCTCATCACCAAATGATACTAAAGCACAAGCTTATTTAAATAGGGTAAGAGAAAGAGCTTTTGGAAACAGTACTAGAAATATTGTAGCAACAGGAGACAACTTGTATAACAATATTTTAGAGGAAAGAAGAACTGAATTATTAGGTGAAGGTCATAGATTTTTTGATTTGGTAAGAACAGGTAAAGCTGCCCAATCAATAAATGGATTTGTAGCTGGTAAACATGAAGTTTTTCCAATACCAGCAATTGAAATTCAATTAGCAGGAAATCGTTGGTCACAAAATCCTAATTATTAAAAAACACAATAATGAAAAAAATAAAATATATATATAAATACTTCTTTTTACTATTGGTAGTTGTTGCTTGTGAAGAAGATTTAAGAGAGACGTCTTTTGCAGATAATATGGCACCTCCTTCAGAGGTTACTGCAAGTTATGCTATAACACAAGATAATTCTGGTTCTGTTACGATTACACCAACAGCCCAAGGAGCTATAAGTTTTGAAATTTCTTTTGGAGATAATTCAGACTCAGCAACGTTAAATCAAGGTGAAAGTGTAGAGCATATTTATGCAGAAGGTACTTATCAAGTTATTGTTGCAGCTTCAAATTTAGCCGGTGATGTTGTAGAAACTGTTCAACAATTAGTTGTATCATTTCAAGCACCACAGAATTTAGTAGTGGTTTTAGAGAATGATGTAGCAGTCTCAAAACAAGTTAATATTACAGCAACTGCAGATTTTGCAGCGATGTTTGAATTCAATTCTGGTGAAACAGGAGTTTCTCAACCAGTAGTTTCTGGGAACATTGGAGAAACAATTTCTTACGTATATGCGAATCCAGGAACATACTCTGTAATAGTAACAGCAAAAGGTGGTGCAATTGCAACTACAGATTTTGCTGTAGATTTTGAAGTGACAGAGATTTTGGCTCCTACAGAAGCAGCACCAGTTGCTCCTGCAAGAAATGATACAGATGTAGTTTCTATTTTTAGTGATATTTATACAGATGTAACTTTAAGCGAATTACCAACTACTTGGTCTGCAGGGAATTTCGAAGCAACTTCAGTTGATTCAGATAATGTATGGAAACTTACTGCCTTAGACTTTTTAGGTATCGTTACAAATTATGATACAGGAATTGATCTTTCTGGAATGGAAATGATGCATATTGATTATTGGGTTCCAGAAGGAACTACAAATGAATTATTTGTAAAAATTGTAAATACTGTTGATGGTGGAGAAGATATCGAATCTTTAGGAACTACAGTTGGTGGTTCATGGCAAAGTATTGATATTGACATGACTGGTTTTGATGGAGGAAATCTTGCTAACAAAGAAAAAATCACACAAATCTTAATTGATTCTGATGGAATTGCTGGTAACGTATATGTAGATAACTTCTACTTTTACAAAGCACCATCAAGTATAGTTACTTCTACTGTTCAAGATTTTGAAGGAACTGCACCAACATTTACAGTATTTGGTAATATTGCTGCAACTGAAGTTATTGCAAATCCAGATACTTCTGGTATTAACACTTCAGAAAATGTAGCTAAACTTACAAAAACTGCTGGTTCAGAGGTTTGGGCAGGTACATTTTTTGAGACTAGTACACCTTTAGATTTTAACAACTACAGTAAAATAAGTGTAAAAACATGGTCTCCAAAAACAGGAGCCCAAGTAAAATTAAAATTAGAAAACGTAGATGCTTCTATTACTCACGAAGTAGATATGAACACAACCGTTTCTAATTCTTGGGAAGAAATACTATATGATTTTAGTGCTGCACCAGCTGCAGATTATGTAAGAGTTGTAGTTTTCTTCGATTTTGGAAATGCTGGAGATGATTCAGTGTATTATTATGATGAAATTAATTTAGTTGATGATTCAGGTGTTTCTGTAGGTTTAACCTTTCAAGATTTTGAGGGTACTGCACCAACATTTACAGTATTTGGTAACATTGCAGCCACAGAGGTTATAACAAACCCTGATCAATCAGGAATTAATACAACTGCAAACGTTGCTCAATTAACAAAAACTGCTGGTTCAGAAGTTTGGGCAGGTACTTTCTTTGAAGTAGGTTCAGCTTTAGATTTCAATAACTATAGTAAGATTAGTGTAAAAACTTGGTCTCCAAAATCAGGAGCTGTTGTAAAACTAAAATTAGAAAATGAAGATGCCTCTGTTACTCATGAAGTAGATTTAAGTACTTCTGTTGCAAATTCTTGGGAAGAATTAATATATGACTTTAGTGCTGCTCCAGCAGGAGATTATGTAAGAGTCGTAGTTTTCTTCGATTTTGGAAATTCAGGAGATGATTCTGTTTACTATTATGATGAATTACAATTAAAGAATTAATTAAATAATTTAATTATGAAAAACATAAAAAATATATTCTTAAAAACATTTTTACTTTCTATGATTGCAATTTTCGTAGGATGTCAAGAAGATGAATATTCTTTTGGTGAAGTAATTGCACCAACTAATATTCAGATTACTGCAGAAATTGTAGGATCAGATGCTGATAATCCAAATGGAGATGGAAGTGGAGTAGTAAATTTTTCTGCATCAGCAGATAATGCAGTTTCTTACAAGTATGCTTACAATGGTGTAGAAGTTGTTGCTCTTTCTGGTGAAACTTCTATTAGTTTTAGTGAGTTAGGTTTAAACACTTATACAGTTACTGTTGTTGCAACAGGTACAGCAGGTATTGCTACTTCTAAATCTATAGATGTAGAAGTTTTATCTACTTATTCGCCACCCGTAGAATTAAAAACAAAATTATTTGGTTTTGATCCTGCAGACCCTAACGCTGTAACTACGAGAACTTGGAAAGTTCATGCTGCTAAAAAT
>Ga0233438_10005480_pt1 | contig 10658 bp, 10 predicted proteins | sample SI_123_September_FD_182720 | JGI IMG/M metagenome (GOLD analysis project Ga0233438, IMG submission 182720) | Seawater microbial communities from Saanich Inlet, British Columbia, Canada - SI_123_September2016_10_MG | ecosystem: Environmental > Aquatic > Marine > Inlet | place: Canada: British... | reverse complement strand
AATAATTGGCTGGAAGCGCATTGATTCTGGATTAAATCAGCCCGCTTCATCTCGATACAAACGTCGTTCCTCCGTTCACTCGATGTGACGCTCCGGCTTGTTACTAGCCTTGGTCAGATCGAGTGATTCACCGCAGGTGAATTGTATCGAGATCTCCTCCCAGTTGATGGTATACTTTATCCATAGCTATGCGCTTGAGTAAGTCGTTCTCGATACGTTTGCGAAAAGCAAACACTCGAACTGACTTACCCGCTAAATTAAGTACTAGCCTTAGTCAGATCGAGTGATCCGCTGAAAGCGGATTGTACCGAGATCCCGTTAAAACCTAAAAGTAGCCCCCAACAAAAAGTTAGTTCCTGCTTGCGGATAGTACCCTACTCCTTCTATTGTCGTTACAACATCAGGAACAGAATAATCATCGTCGAAGGTGTAAAAGTATCCGTTGGAGGTGTACAACTCATCGAATATGTTGTTGACCAACAAAGAAAACTGTGCTTCTTTGAGCCAACTGTTGGCTGTCCAAACATAACTTATGTTGATGTCGTTGGTGAAATAAGCATCCAGCTTCGAAAGGTCTGCATCGATATTACCCATGTACTGCTCGCCCACATATTTAGAAAGTAAAGCCACTCTAAAAACAGTAGTCGGAGCATAGACTAAATTACTTGCACCAACAACAGCAGGAGAATAAGAAATATGGGTTGTCCCCAAGTTTTGAAGCTGTCCGTCTCTTTTAAAATAAAAATCTTTATTCTTATTGGAACTTAAGGCAAGATTGGGTTGCCATACCCATTGTTCTGCGAATTGAATTGCTGCTTCAATCTCCAACCCAAAACGGTAACTAGCACCGCTATTGGTTCGGATGGGTTCACCAACGGCATCTAAGGCGCCCGTCAATACCAATTGGTTTTTATAATCCATATAATACAGATTGGCTTGCAGTTGAACTTTTTCTTTTTTAAAACGCCAGCCAGCTTCAAAGTCGTTTAAGGATTCTGGTTTTGGGGTTCCGTTTTCATAATCGCTCCTGTTGGGTTCCCGCTGTGCTTTTGCATAGGAAAGATAGAGGCGTGAAGCTTCCGAGGCACGATAGGTAATCCCAGCCTTTGGATTGAAGAAAGAAAGGGTATCGTCGATTGCAATGGGTTCCGGTCCTTTGACTGTTCCGGTTGAATTATATGCAACGATTCTGTATTGAATGTCCGCATAAACCGTCCAAGCAGTTCCCAAGCGTTGGGTTGCTTTGGCGTATAAATTAAAATCTTTTTTGTCCGCATCACTTTCATAAAATCGATGGTTTGGAGCTGCATTACTGCTGTATTGTGCCCAAATTAAATTCCCGAAATGAGCTCCGTCATACTTGCTATAGGAGCCTCCAAAAACAGCCTGGGTTTGATTGCTGTCGTAATTCACAGAAAAGGTTCCCACATAAAAATCATTGTCCAACCATTTGCGGCTGATGTTCTCGGTTGTATCAACTGTTGTTTCCCCAAACACAAGTGGGGTTATTTGTAGGTAATCGAAGTTAACCTCATCACCAAAAGCGATGTTCTGAGTTGCCCATAGGTCGTTGTACTCTCCGTAATACCCACGGCCGTAGGTATAGTTCAATCCAATAGAAGAAGACCAAGAACTGTTGTATTGTTCTGTCCAATGAAATTGAAAATGATCTTGCTTATAGTTATCAACTTGATTGTCGTAATGGCCTGATAAATCGCCATTGCTATCGTACATCTCCCCCGCTGGATTGTAGGTTCTGTTGGAGGCTAGCGTTGCCGAATCGATTCCATACCAAGACTGATAGGTGATTTCACTTCCACCAAAAGTAAGGGCTTTAATCAAGGTGTTTTGGTCTTTATAGAGGCCTTGAAAAAAATATGATTTTAGATCCGAAGAAGCTCGGTCAATATAACCGCCTGAAGCAATTGTAGCAACACGACCAGAAAGTTCGAAATGCTCATTGAGAAGTCCTGTTGAGAATTTAACAGTATTTTTAGTGGTATTGAAGCTCCCAAAACTACTTGCAATTTCCGCAAAAGCTTGGTCCGATACACCTTGTGTTATTAGGTTGAGGCTGGCACCAAAAGCACCTGCACCGTTGGTAGAAGTACCCACACCACGATTCAACTGAATGTTGTCTACAGAGGACGTAAAGTCTGGAAGGTTGACCCAAAAAGTACCTTGAGACTCTGAATCGTTGTAGGGTATTCCATTGATGGTTACGTTTACACGAGAAGCGTCGCTCCCACGAACTCGAATTCCGGTGTATCCAATTCCAGCACCCGCATCGCTGGTAGTTACTACCCCCGGTAAAAAGTTGAGGAGTATTGGTAAATCTTGTCCTAAGTTGCGCTCCTTCAGAGCTTCGGTTTGAACCTCTGAAAAAGTAAGGGGTTGATTTTCATTGACACGCAAGCCCGAAACGCTGACTTCTTCAAGGCTAATTAGAGGATTGATTAAGCTGTCGGTTGGTTGCTTTTGTTGTTGTGCTATCAGAGCTGTAGATCCCAAGAGTAAAGACCAAAGTGTAGGGTTTATTTTCATTCGAAAAAATATATTTCACGAATAACAAAGGGCAACTATTCTTAGTTTAATTATAAATAAATCTACTTCCCTTAGCAGCATTACCTGCCCAGGTTCATAGGGTATGATCTCAGCTCGTTATTTAAAGCACCCCTTAGAGAAAGCACAAAATTACTCTTTTTTTTGTTCTAAACAATCATTAATTGTTTTTAGCGAACGAAAAGTTGCTGTAGGAATTTCGACAAAAATAGAATTCCAATAGCCCATACTTCCGTTCCAAAGTCCAGGCAGTTCGAATGTTCTTATTGGCTTGCCCATTTGGGTTTTCTCTGAGATAATGGATCGACCACTGTCTTTGTAATGCTCCAATTCCCATGAATCGCCCTTAAAATCTTTTAACCCGCAAACCATATTCACCGGGTTAAAAAAAAGAACATCATGCAAGGCACCCTGAGCAGCTTGTAGTTCGCTCGACTCTACAATTTGTAAAGCAATTTCTCCATTTTGTTCTATCCAAAAAGGTCCACCTCCCGGCTTACCTTCATTGGTGATCATCCCACAAACCCGCAAAGGACGGTTTAGAAAATCCATTAATCGCTGAATTTGCTCATCAAGGTTCAAACCATTCAATTTTGAACTGAAGTCAATATGAAAACAGTTTTGAATAAAAGCTGTAGTCTCGTCTATACCGGTTGCTATGGCCTCTTGAAGTTGTTCTAAGAGGTTTTTGATTTGATCGAATCGCTCCAGATAAAGGCCCCCCATCGCTTTTTGAATTACCATCGATTGTTGATCCATTGGCCAAACACTATCAATCGATTTAATGAACATCAGGTCTGTGTCAAAGCGTTTGATGTTATTAAAAAGCGCTCCATGACCCGATTTTCTAAAGATCAGATTATTATCATCATCCCGCAGCAAACGATCTTTACTAAGTAAGACGACACTGTCAGTTTTTGGGTCTTGAAAGGAATACTCGATTTGTAAACGTTCGCAGTCAACTTTAGCGATTTTCTCGGATAATTTATTTTCTAATGCAATAAAATGAGAAAGCTGATCTGCGTCGATTGTAAAATGAATTTTTGCTTTGGTCCTTCGCGAAAAAAGCTGAAGAGCTTCCTTGATTTGAAGTTCAAAAGCGGAGTCATGTGCAGCTTTGGAGTTGCTGAATAAGGGCAACAAGGCTTTTGCTTTCCCTTCCATCCCAAGCACTGCATCATCAAGTAATATTTGAATGAACTGATGAATGAATGCGGCATCAGTTGTAAACTTTCGATCTTCTTTCTCAATTTGATTTTTTATCAAATCGTAAAATGGAAAATCTTCTATATGCTGAACAAAATAGCGAAACTCCTGATTCACCTCATCTGTTAAATAGGCTTCGAAATCATCTTGGTCAGGGTCAAAATTTAAAAGAAAATCACGAAGGAAATAAAACATTCGGGAAGCTAATCCAGAGGCAGGCACAAACTTCATTGTATTTATTTGGGATCCATGCTGGTCAAAAAAACTGCGATAATGTTTTTGTTGCTCTAATGGGAATGCATGAATACCATGACCTAATGTGGCTGGTTTTTGAATCGAAAAGGGTATTTCTTTATTTTTAAGACAAGTTAATTGATGCTGAATTAAAACAGCATCTTTTTTATTTTTCTGGAAGTAGGCGAAGTCCTCCTTTGTGATCATTTTATAAAATTATACTATCTATCGCAGTTATGGCTTGTTTAACTCTGTTTTCTCTGTCCCCTTTAATATGTTTATAGGCGAATTGTTGTTCTTTTAACTTTATTTTGAAATATTCGAACATCTGTTCTCTATCCTTCGGACGATCTCGTAAGTCATCTGCCTCCCAAGGAATATCAATCCCTGTTAGCAGATAAAGATCATAATGCACTTGATTTACGGCAGCTCTAATTTTCGGGTCACAATACCCATCAAAATGGGTTTCTGACCAGATTTGAGTAACCAAGACATTGGTGTCACAAAAAAGAACTTTATTCGCCTTTTTTAGTGCTGCGTTTTCCAAATCCATCTGCCCTTGGGCTATAATGGGTAAATCTTCGAGTGTACAGACTTCCTGTGCTGTATCCCATTTGTTTTGTAAAAAATCACGGGCAAATTCGGGCACCCAAACCGTTTTATAATGTGCTGCAAGGTCTTTGCAGAGGGTGGTTTTTCCGGTACTTTCTGGACCAAAAACTACGACTCTAAATAGAGCAGAAGGTTGCTGTTGTATAAGCTTCGTATGCGCCATTTTAAAAGTTAGGGCGATACGCACTTCGATCGCTTTTTACGATTTTTAAGTTTATCATTCCGGCGTCTAAGCCTTCAAAACTCATTTCAATTGCTTCAGTCAAAAAATTCATTACGGGTGTATAAGCACCGTATATCTGGGTGCTTAACGGATTCTCAAGGACTTTAAAATCTGAGGCACGTAAACATTTGATGAATGCTTTGATCGGTGCTTCGTATTCATTTTGTAAGGGCATTAGGGTGATTTCGATTGAAACATTCATTGCTTAGCTGTTTTTGATGGCAACACAAAGTTCGCCGTTTTTAATGGATCTAAAATGTAAGGAAAAAGAGTATTCTTTGTTTTGATGAACTACATGCGCAGAACCCTTTTCATCTTCTAATGAGAAAGGAGCCACAAGAATTTGTTTTGAAAAATGAATTCCGGGCATTCCCAAAGCTTTGTAAATTGCTTCTTTAGCCGTCCAAAGACGGGTTAGAAATTCGATTTCATTTTCCTGATTCCGTATGAATATTTCTTGCTGATGTCTGAATTTTGGGGCAATGCGAACAATTTTATCCCGATAAGACTCCACATCAACCCCAACAGCTTTATTCGATAGTACAGCCGCAGCGTGCGTAGCTGTATGCGCAAGAGAACAAAACTTTTGATCAGCAAGATAAGGCGCCCCGTGCTCGTGAAACTGAAGGTCTTTTAAAGAGACACCCAATGCAGATAAACTGGCTCTACTGCTTAAAAACGATGTTCGATGTTGGGGGCTTTTTCGTTGGTTGAGCTTTTCTTTTTCAACCTCAGGAAGCTCGAGTAACTGACGTAATTCGTGCTCAGATTCGTCTATTTTCCAAAGAATAAGTTGGGTTTCGAAATTAAAATGTAACTCTTTGATTACAGGCATTTTTTATTCTTTAGAAAGTACTTACTTTTGCATCAAAATATAATTCAGTAAAGATAAAAACTATGAGCGAAAAAACAGCATACTTACCCTACAAGGTAAAAGACATCACCCTTGCAGACTGGGGGCGAAAAGAAATTGATCTTGCTGAGGCAGAGATGCCGGGATTGATGGCACTTCGTACAGAATATGGGAAAGATCAACCGCTTGCTGGTGCTCGTATTGCAGGCTGTTTACACATGACCATTCAAACGGCTGTACTAATTGAAACCCTTGTTGCTTTGGGAGCAGATGTTACCTGGAGTTCTTGTAATATTTTCTCTACTCAAGATCATGCCGCTGCTGCTATTGCTGCTGCTGGAATCCCGGTTTATGCATGGAAAGGTATGAACGAAGAGGAGTTTGATTGGTGTATTGAGCAAACCTTATTTTTTGGAGATGCTCGTGAGCCCTTGAATATGATTTTAGATGACGGTGGCGATTTAACCAATTTAGTTTTGGATCACTATCCAGCATTAGTCAGCGCTATCAAAGGTCTTTCTGAAGAAACAACCACGGGTGTTCACCGTTTGTACGAACGTATGAAAAACGGAACCCTACCCCTTCCGGCTATTAATGTAAATGACTCGGTAACCAAATCGAAATTCGACAATAAATACGGATGTAAAGAAAGTGCAGTTGACGCAATCCGAAGAGCAACCGATGTGATGTTGGCAGGAAAAAGAGTTCTTGTTGCTGGATACGGTGACGTTGGAAAAGGAACTGCTGCTTCGTTTAGAGGTGCGGGATCTATTGTTACTGTTACTGAAATTGATCCAATTTGTGCGCTTCAAGCCGCAATGGACGGTTTTGAAGTAAAAAGAATCCATACGGTTGTGGAGAATGCAGATATCATCATCACCACTACTGGAAATAAAAACATCATTCGAGGAGAGCACTTCTTGAAAATGAAAGACAAAGCGATTGTTTGTAATATTGGACATTTTGACAATGAAATTGAAATGGACTGGTTGAATGATACCTACGGTGCATCGAAAGTCGAAATCAAACCTCAGGTAGACAAATACACCCTTGAAGATGGGAAAGAAATTATTGTCTTAGCTGAAGGTCGTTTGGTGAATTTAGGTTGTGCTACAGGCCACCCTAGTTTTGTAATGAGTAATTCTTTTACAAACCAAACGCTAGCTCAATTGGAACTTTGGAACAACCCAGGAAAGTATGAAAATAAAGTGTATATGCTTCCCAAACATTTGGATGAGAAGGTCGCAGCCTTGCACCTAGGTCACTTGGGCGTTGAGCTTGAAGAGCTGTCTCAAGAACAAGCTGAGTATATTGGTGTTACTGTTAAAGGCCCTTATAAGCCCGAGTATTACCGCTACTAGAGTATTTTAGATTTATTAAAAAAAGCCATACCTATTGTATGGCTTTTTTATTTCCCTATATTAGAGTCTAATACATTCTAATGATGAGAAAAAAATTACTCCAAATCGCTGTTACACTATTCTTTTTTACTGGTGTATTTGCTCAAACCCCTTCTGGTTTTTCTACTGAAAAACTGCTTGAATTCAAGACCTACATTCAAGGCGAAATTGACTCAGAAAATATTGCAGGCGCAGAAGTACTAATCGCTCAAAACGATCAAATTGCTTGGCAAGAAAGTTTTGGAATGCGCAATATGAAAACGGGCACTCCCTTGGACAAAAACAGTATTTATTACATTCAATCGATGACCAAGCCCTTGATCAGTGTTGCGATTATGCAGCTGGTTGAAAAAGGAATGATTGCGTTAGAGGACCCGGTTCATAAATACATTCCAGCAGTTAAAAACCTTGGAATAACCGCTGATGTTGAGCTCGGAATTGATGCTCCTACTCGAGCACCTAAAAAAACAATGAGCATCCATCATTTACTAACTCATACTGCTGGTATGACCCATGGACTTGGACAAAGTAAATTGGATCAGCAACTTTTTAAATTATTGTACAACGAAACCCTAGATTATAAAGGACATCCCGATCTAGAGAGTCGCATAGATGTATTGATGGATGCTCCGCTTATTGGGGAGCCTGGAGAACAATGGGTCTACAGTGCAGCACCTGATTTACTTGCGCTTATTGTTCAACGCGTTTCAAAAAAGTCTATTCCTGCTTATTTAAAAGAACATATTTTTGATCCACTCGGCATGAGCGACACCGGCTACAACCTGAATGAAGAACAAGGCAAACGTGTAATGCAGCTCCACACTCAAAAAGAAACTGGGGGCATAGAACTGAGCCCAATTCAAGTTCCGACTCAAGGAAACACGGTTTATGGAGGAACCCATGGATTGTTTTCTTCCGCCCAAGACTATATGCGTTTTTGTCAAATGATTTTACATGAAGGGACTTGGAACGGCTCTCAGGTCTTGTCTAAAGAAACGGTAGCCCTGATGTCTAAGAATCATGTTGGTGAATTATTGGGGCCCGCTGGAGGCTTTGGATTGTGCTTTGGAGTGATTCGAGATGCTCAAATTCATCCCGGCCCCGGAAGTACAGGTCATTTGTATTGGGGAGGTTATTTTAGAACCCATTTTTTTATTGATCCTTCCCTTAATTTAATAGCCGTTTTTATGACCCAAAAACTTCCTCATGGGGATGACTACGCCATCGCTTTGAATCGCTACGTATATGCTGCACTTCAGTAAATTTCAGTTGAGTTGAGACCAAAAAAAATCCCACTTAAAAGTGGGATTTTTTATTATTTAGAAGTTCTTATGCTTCAAAAGGAACAATAGATACGTATGATTTATTGTCTCTCTTTTTAGTAAAATGAACTAATCCGTCTACTCTAGCGTGTAGCGTATGATCTTTACCAAGGTATACATTTTCACCAGGGTGATGTGCAGTACCTCGTTGACGGATGATTATGTTTCCAGCTCTCGCTGCTTGTCCACCGAAGATTTTCACTCCGAGTCGTTTCGATTCTGATTCTCTACCATTCTTCGAACTACCTACTCCTTTCTTGTGAGCCATACTCTTTCTTTTTTATGATAAATTATGCGTTCAATGCTGCGATTAAATCTGCTTTTTTCATTGCAGAAATACCGGTGATTCCTTTAGCTTTCGCTAAATCTTTTAATTCAGCAACTGTTTTTCCACTCAAATCTTCTACTTTGGGAGCAACTTTCTTAGGAGCGGCCGCTTTTTTAGGAGCAGCAGCTTTCTTAGGAGCAGCCTTTTTAGCAGGGGCTTCGGCAGCCTTAGCTATTGGTGCAGCTTCTTTTTTAGGTGCAGCTTTTTTAGCGCCTCCTTTTGCGGAAATACTTTGAATTAGAATTTCAGTTAACGATTGACGGTGTCCGTTTTTTACACGGTAACCTTTTCTACGTTTTTTCTTGAAAACGATTACTTTGTCACCTTTAAGGTGCTTTACTACTTTTGCTTCTACAGAAGCTCCAGTAATAGCCGGGGCGCCAAGAGTCACTTGAGTACCGTCGTCTAAAAGGTAAACTTTGTCGAAGGAAACTGAACTTCCTGCTTCACCTTGTAAACGATGTACATAGACTTTTTGATCTTTTGCAACTTTAAATTGCTGCCCTGCTATCTCTACGATTGCGTACATGTTATTTATTTTAAGACTGCGAATTTACAGTTTTATTGTTGATTACCAAAGCCTCCAATACATTTTATATCGAATACTACTATTTTATGGGGATGTTTCTCTGATTTGAGAAAAGGAGCTTTATATAATTGCCTATATTTGAAGACTATATTGTTTGCGATGCGGAATTTAATCAGCTTATTTTTATCGAGTGCATTTTTGTTTTCATGTACTAAAGAATTTGTACCCCCAAAAAACACCGAGGCGGATGCTAACTTATTGGCTATTATAGCTCCGTCAGGAGATCCAGATCACAAAACAGGTTCTGTTCAAGCAAGTTTTCTTTCCTCAAACAGTGTTTTTACCGTAGCGAGTAGCACCCTGAGTAATTTAGCTTTCCCAATAACGTTTATTTCTACCGCCCAAAACAACGACAGTATTGTATGGGTTTTTGAAGGAAGCACGGCAAGTCCCACCACGTTGAGGGGAAATGTCAATTCTCCTAGTGCAGTAGCAACTCAAGTCTTTTATCAAAAGCTGGGTAAATTTGACGTAGTTCACGCAGTTGCTAATAAAACAGATTTTAATGTTATTCGAAAGGAAGACTATGTCAGTTATGAATTTCAGGATAATTTGACCATCGATGCGGCAAACGATGACAGTTGGACGATTTTGTCAGCTGCACCGATTGGCTGGATTGCTCCTGATGACAGCTATGTATATCTTCCTTGTGAAGAATCTCTCGTTTCTTATCATACACTTCGAGACCCAAATACAGGAGAGATACTCGCCACCAACAACGACAATCATGTGCTGAGTAAAAGTTTTCGATCGTTTGGTGACGAACCCAAAAATTTAGTTTTTGAATATAAAATTGATTTTATAGCCCTGCCTACGGTGGCTGACGTAAACCCTAAAATATCGTTATCCTATAATCCTGTTATGACGCTTGGGAGTGGCATAAATTCGGTTGATACGGATGCTTACGAATTATGGAGCGATGTGACCTATGAGGTTACCCGATTTAGACAAGTAATCATCCCATTACCCAATCTGTCGGACTTTGATTTAGTTTTTACAAAGTACCCATCTGCACTGGGTGCTAATGAGGAACAGTTATACCCATTCACTGTTTGCATTCGGAAAATTCGGATTGTGGCTTCGGAGTAATCGATTTTTAGGAATCCATTTTTTCATAGGAGGAATTCATAGATTTGAATTCAGGTACAATTTTTTTCATTAGCTGAACCAAAATCTCGTTTGATTTTCCAAGATCTGCTTCCGCAATCAACCGCTCAATCTGCTGTATTTTTTCTTCCCCAAAAGATTCTTTTTGAGCAATATAAATCAATTCATTGTGCGAAGGCTTTAAATTCTCATTGTCTGTAAGCAATTCCTCATACAGCTTTT
>Ga0233438_10005475_pt1 | contig 10660 bp, 17 predicted proteins | sample SI_123_September_FD_182720 | JGI IMG/M metagenome (GOLD analysis project Ga0233438, IMG submission 182720) | Seawater microbial communities from Saanich Inlet, British Columbia, Canada - SI_123_September2016_10_MG | ecosystem: Environmental > Aquatic > Marine > Inlet | place: Canada: British... | reverse complement strand
TATACAGAATCATTAGGACCAGGACTAGCCTCTGGGTGATACTGTACAGAAAAAATATTTTTACCTTTTAAACGAATACCTGCTACTGTATTATCGTTTAAATGAATATGTGTAATTTCTACATTATAATTTGCTTCAGTCTCCTCTTTATTAATTGCAAAACCATGATTTTGCGAGGTTATTTCTCCTCTGCCTGTTATTAAATTCTTAATAGGATGATTTATTCCTCTATGACCATTATGCATTTTATAAGTAGAAATACCTTTAGCTAATGCAATTACTTGATGCCCCAAACAAATTCCAAAAAGAGGCAAATCTCTTTTAATAATTTCTTTTGCCAATTCAACAGCTTCTACTAAAGGTTCAGGATCTCCAGGTCCATTTGAGATAAAATATCCATCAGGATTAAAACCTTCTAAATCTGCGAAAGTTGAGTTATATGGGAATACTTTAATGTAGGCTCCTCTCTTTGCAAGATTCCTTAAAATATTTTTCTTTATACCAATATCTAATGCCGAAATTTTAATAGGAGCATTTTCGTCTCCAATAAAATAGGGTTCTTTAGTAGAAACTTTTGAAGCCAATTCTAAACCTTCCATACTTGGTATAGCAGCTAATTGTTTTTTAAGTTCATCAATATTATCTATATCTGTAGATATGATTGCATTCATAGCTCCATTGTCTCTAATATAAGATACAAGTGCCCTTGTATCTACATCTGAAATTGCAACTAAGTCGTGTTTTCTAAACCAATCTAATAGATTACTATCAGAATCCACTCTAGAGTGTGTAAAACTAAAATTTCTACATATTAATCCTGAAATTTTAATTGAATCTGATTCAACCTCTAAATCATTTACCCCATAGTTACCAATATGAGCATTTGTCGTTACCATTAACTGACCAAAATAAGAAGGATCTGTAAAAATCTCCTGGTATCCTGTCATTCCAGTATTAAAACATATTTCACCTGTAGCTGATCCATCTATTCCAACAGATTTACCGTAGAAGATTGTACCATCTGCTAATAATACTAGTGCCTTTTTTCTTTGTTGATATTTCATTTATAATTCTATTAATTTTCTGTTCAAACAGAAAAGGTTATACAAAAATAAGCTAATAGATAATTTTAAGCTAAAAGAGTTATTAATTTTTATTTACAAAAAAAAGGATAAACGTAAACGCTTATCCCTTTATATGTTTAAAAAATTATCAATTTTATTCTTCAGATTTCTCTTCAGTTGAAGTAACTTCTACTTGAGCAGTTTCTGCTTTCTTAGAACTTCCTCTTCTACTTCTACGTGTAGATTTTTTACCTTTTTCACCTTTAGGGTTATAAAGTTCGTTATAATCAACTAATTCAACCATAGCCATAGGAGCATTATCCCCTTGACGATTTCCTAACTTAATAATACGAATATAACCACCTGGTCTGTCTGCAACTTTTACAGATATTTCTCTAAAAAGTTCTGTTACTGCATGCTTATCTCGTAAATAAGAAAATACAATACGTCTATTGTGAGTTGTATCTGATTTAGATTTAGTAATTAATGGCTCAACAAAAACTCTTAAAGCTTTTGCTTTTGCAACTGTCGTATTAATACGTTTGTGCTCTATTAAAGAACAAGCCATATTTGCTAACATTGCTTTTCTGTGCGCCGTCTTTCTACCTAAATGATTGTGTTTTTTTCCGTGTCTCATGACCTTTGTTTATTCTTTCATCTTGCATCTACTCATTTTGAGGAGCAAATTATGAAAGGTTAATCTCTATCTAATTTATATTTTGTTAAATCCATTCCGAAACTTAAACCCTTCACAATAACTAATTCTTCAAGCTCTGTCAATGATTTTTTACCAAAATTTCTAAATTTCATTAAATCACTCTTATTAAAAGAAACTAAATCTCCTAAAGTATCTACTTCTGCAGCTTTTAAACAATTTAAAGCTCTTACAGATAAATCCATATCGATTAATCTAGTTTTTAATAACTGACGCATGTGTAATGATTCCTCATCGTATGTTTCAGTTTGAGCAATTTCATCAGCCTCTAAAGTAATACGCTCATCAGAGAATAACATAAAGTGATGAATTAATATTTTTGCAGCTTCTGTTAATGCATCTTTAGGATTAATTGATCCATCAGTATCAATATCAAAAACTAATTTCTCATAATCTGTTTTTTGCTCAACACGAAAGTTTTCAATTGCATATTTTACATTCTTTATAGGAGTGTAAATAGAATCAGTAAAAATAGTTCCTATTGGAGCAGAAGATTTCTTATTCTCTTCTGCAGGCACAAATCCTCTACCTTTTTCAATCGTAATTTCTGCGTTTAATATAACAGACTTATCCATATTACAAATTACTAAATCTGGATTCAATACTTGAAAACCTGAAATAAACTTCTGTAAATCACCAGCAGTAAATTGCTCTTGACCAGATACTGAAACTGATACAGTTTCTCTATCTGTTTCATCAATCTGCTTCTTAAAACGAACTTGTTTTAAGTTTAATATAATTTCTGTAACATCTTCTACGATTCCTGAAACCGTTGAAAACTCGTGCTCAACACCATCAATTCTTAATGATGTAATTGCAAAACCTTCAAGTGAAGATAATAATACTCTTCTTAAAGCATTACCTACAGTTAATCCAAAACCAGGTTCTAAAGGTCTAAACTCAAATCTACCTGAAAAATCTGTAGATTCAATCATTATTACTTTATCTGGTTTCTGAAAATTTAAAATTGCCATTTGTTCTTCTTTTTAATTGTTATTTAGTTGCGCGATTTTTGAGTGTGAAGAAATACTTAAAACCCTTTGGCTAAATACCAATATGATTAGTTTATTACTTAGAATATAATTCTACGATTAATTGCTCTTTAATGTTCTCAGGAATCTGTAATCTTTCTGGTACTTTTACAAAAGTTCCTGTTTTAGTATCATTATTCCATGTTAACCATTCGAATACGTTATTGTTAGATGCTAATGCGTCTTCAATAGCTACTAAAGATTTAGATTTCTCTCTTACTGCAACTACATCTCCTTCTTTTAAACTATAAGATGGAATATTAACAATCTCTCCGTTAACAGTTATATGTCTGTGAGATACTAATTGACGAGCTCCACTTCTAGAATTAGAAACTCCCATTCTGTAAACTACATTATCTAAACGAGATTCACATAATTGTAATAAAATCTCACCAGTAATTCCTTGGGAAGCTGAAGCTTTTTTAAATAAATTACTGAACTGACGCTCTAATATACCATAAGTATATTTTGCTTTTTGCTTCTCCATTAATTGAGTTGCGTATTCAGATTTCTTTCCTCTTCTTCTAGCATTTCCATGCTGTCCTGGAGGAAAATTTCTTTTTTCGAAGTTTTTATCTTCGCCAAAGATTGCTTCGCCAAATTTACGAGCAATTTTAGTTTTTGGTCCTGTATATCTTGCCATTTTTATTTGTGTTATGATCAGGGATTATGAATTAAGGCTTATCCTTCGAAAATCTTATTCCTAATCGATTAAAATATAATTATACTCTTCTTCTTTTTGGTGGACGACATCCATTATGAGGAATTGGTGTAACATCAATGATTTCTGTTACTTCGATACCAGCATTATGGATAGATCTTATTGCAGATTCTCTACCATTACCTGGTCCTTTAACATAAACTTTTACTTTACGTAAACCTGCTTCCTTTGCTACATTAGCACAATCTTCTGCTGCTAATTGAGCCGCATAAGGAGTATTCTTTTTAGAACCTCTAAAACCCATTTTACCTGCAGATGACCATGAAATTACGTCACCTTTCTTATTTGTTAAAGATATAATGATATTGTTAAAAGTTGCACTTACGTGAGCTTCACCAATTGCATCAATTATAACTTTACGTTTTTTTGAACTTGCTTTTGCCATAATATTTGTTATTCAGCTATCACTTTATAGTAAATTGTATGGAAATACGGCACACTATTAGTTAATAACTTGTTTAATCTCTAACTTATTTCTTCTTGTTAGCTACAGTTTTTCTCTTACCTTTTCTTGTACGAGAGTTGTTTTTTGTTCTTTGACCTCTTAAAGGAAGCCCTAATCTATGACGAATTCCGCGCTGACAACCAATATCCATCAAACGTTTGATGTTTATTTGTACTTCAGAACGTAATTCTCCTTCAATTGTAAAAGAGCCTACCTGTTCTCTAATTGCTGCGATTTGATCATCTGTCCAATCTTGAACTTTGATACTTTCATCAACTTTTGCTTCTGCTAAAACTTTTTTAGCTCTACTGTTTCCTATACCAAAGATGTAAGTTAAAGCAATAACTCCTCTTTTATTCTTTGGAATATCAATACCTGCTATTCTTGCCATATTAATTAGTTATTAGTTGTTGGCTTTTGTTTGTTCGTTTTAATTAAGTTGTTAATTAACATCTAACATATAAAACCAACTTCTACCTTATCCTTGTCTTTGTTTAAATCTAGGATTCTGTTTGTTAATTACGTATAATCTACCTTTTCTGCGAACTATTTTGCAGTCGGCACTTCTCTTTTTTACTGATGCTCTTACTTTCATCTGTTTTGTTTTTAGTATCTGTAAGTAATTCTTGCTTTTGTTAAATCGTAAGGACTCATTTCTAATTTCACCTTATCTCCAGGTAAAAGTTTAATATAATGCATACGCATTTTACCAGATATATGAGCTGTAACAATATGACCGTTTTCTAATTCTACACGAAACATTGCATTTGATAATGCTTCTGTAATTGTTCCATCTTGTTGAATTGCTGATTGTTTAGCCATACTATTTATTCGATTTTCTATTGCTATTTCCTGTTTTCATTAAGCCATCATAATGACGATTCAATAAATAAGAATTAATTTGTTGTAATGTATCTATTGCAACACCAACCATAATGATTAATGATGTACCTCCATAAAACATTGCCCAGCTTTGTTGTACTCCAAATTGAACTACAATTGCGGGTAATATTGATAAGGCTGCTAAAAATAAAGAACCTGGAAAAGTGATTCTTGATAAAACAGAATCTAAACGTTCTGCAGTATCTTTTCCTGGTCTTATCCCTGGTATAAACCCACCACTTCTTTTTAAATCTTCAGCCATTTTATTCGTAGGAATAGTAATTGCTGTGTAGAAGTAACTAAAAATGATGATTAATAATGCAAAAATGATATTATAACCTAAACCATTAATATCTTGCAAACTAGCCATGAATGGGAACCTTTGAGCTAAAGCCATAGGTACAAACATTATTGCTTGTGCAAAAATGATTGGCATTACACCAGCTGCATTTAACTTTAATGGAATGTAATCTCTACTTCCTGCAACATTTTGTGCATTACCTGCAACTGTTCTTCTAGCATACTGTACTGCAATTTTTCTAACAGCAGTAACTAGTAGTACAGTAAGTAAAATAACAACAAACCATACAATGATCTCAATTAAAATCATCATAATTCCACCTGCACCAGCATTTGTTGTTTTCGCAACAAACTCTTGTAAAAATGCAGCAGGAAAATTAGCAATAATACCAACAGTAATAAGTAATGATATTCCATTACCTACACCTTTGTCTGTAATACGCTCTCCTAACCACATAGCAAATATTGTACCTGCAGTTAAAATGATAATTGATGAAACCCAAAATGTAGCACCACTAACTAAAAAAGCTTCTGGTCCTAAGCCGAATTGGGTTTTAATAGCTGTAATATACGTTGGTGCTTGCACCAATGTAATAGCTATTGTTAACCACCTTGTTATTTGTGTGATTTTTTTACGTCCACTTTCTCCATCTTTCTGTAATTTCTGCAAATAAGGAACTGCTATTCCCATTAACTGAACTACAATAGAAGCAGAAATATATGGCATAATACCAAGTGCCATTACTGACGCTCTTGCAAATGCCCCTCCTGTAAATGCATTCAATAAACCTAAAAGACCACCATCTGTACTTTCCTTTAAAGCCGCAAGTTGTAATGGATCTACTCCTGGTAAAGGAACAGCAGCCATAAAGCGATAAACGGCAATTAAACCAATTGTTAGAAGAATTTTGTTTTTTAATTCTTCAATACTGAAAATATCTTTTAATCTATTAATAAAATTCATCATTTACGAGATCTTATAAAGTAACAGCTTCTCCTCCAGCAGCTTCAATAGCCGCTTTTGCTGATGCTGTAAATTTATGAACAGTTATATTTAATTTAGCTTTTAATTCACCATTACCTAATATCTTTACCAAGTCATTCTTACCTGCTAATCTATTAGCTACTAATGTATCTAAATCAACTGTATCTTTTATTTTCCCTGCATCAACTAAAGACTGTAATTTATCTAAATTGATACCTTGGTATTCTTTTCTATTAAGGTTAGTGAAACCAAACTTTGGTACACGTCTTTGTAAAGGCATTTGACCACCTTCAAAACCTATTTTTCTAGAATAACCTGAACGAGATTTAGCCCCTTTGTGACCTCTTGTAGAAGTTCCTCCATGACCAGAACCTTCACCACGTGCGATTCTTTTCCCTTTTTTAACAGATCCTTCTGCTGGTGTTAAGTTATGTAAACTACTCATTTTAAATATCTTATTTTAATTCCTCTACAGAAACTAAATGTGAAACTCTATTTACCATACCAACAATTGATGGAGTTGCCTCGTGCTCAACAGATTGGTTCATCCTACGTAAACCTAATGCTTCTAAAGTTCTTTTTTGATTCTTTAAACGCCCGATTTGACTTTTAACTTGTGTAACTTTAATTTTTGTCATCTCTTCTAGATTTATCCGTTAAATACTTTTTCTAAAGATATACCTCTTTGCTTTGCTATTGCAACAGCACTTCTTAATTGAAGTAAAGCATCAAAAGTTGCTTTAACAGCATTATGAGGATTAGAAGATCCTTGAGACTTAGATAATACATCTTGTATCCCAACTGATTCTAATACTGCACGTACTGCACCACCGGCAATAACCCCTGTACCAGGAGAAGCAGGTTTAATGAATACTTTTGCACCACCAAACTTACCTTTCTGTTCATGAGGTAAGGTACCTTCAAGAATTGGTATTCTTACTAAATTTTTCTTTGCGTCTTCTACAGCTTTTGCAATTGCAGATGAAACATCCTTTGATTTTCCTAATCCGTGTCCCACAACTCCGTTACCATCACCAACAACAACGATTGCAGAGAATCCAAATGCTCTACCACCTTTTGTTACTTTAGTCACACGCTGTACACCAACTAATCTATCTACAAGCTCTAATCCGCTTGGTTTAACTCTTTCTACGTTTTTATAACCTTGCATAATTTCTTAAAATTTTAAACCAGCTTCCCTTGCAGCGTCTGCTAATACTTTAACTCTACCATGGTATAAATAACCATTTCTATCAAATGCAACAGTTTCTACTCCTACTTTTGTAGCTTTTTCTGCAATTGTTTTACCTACTAAAATAGCTGCTTCAACTTTTGTTGTTGCTTTTAAATCTTTATCTCTAGATGAAACTGAAGCTAAAGTAACCCCGTCTACATCATCTACTAGTTGCGCATAAATCTCTTTATTACTTCTGTAGACTGACAATCTTGGTTTAGTTGCAGTACCAGAAACAATTTTTCTAATTCTATGCTTAATTCTAATTCTTCTTTGTAGCTTTGATAATGCCATAATGCTATATATTATGCAGACTTACCTGCTTTTCTTCTTAATACTTCACCAACAAACTTAACACCTTTACCTTTATAAGGTTCTGGAGCTCTGAAAGAACGAATCTTTGCAGCAACTTGACCAACTAATTGTTTGTCAAACGAAGATAATTTAATGATTGGGTTTTTCCCTTTCTCTGATATAGTTTCAATTTTAACCTCTGGAGCTAAGTTTAAAACAATATTATGAGAGAAACCTAAAGCTAAGTCTAATTTCTGACCTTGGTTAGAAGCTCTATAACCAACTCCAACTAATTCCAAATCTTTAGTCCATCCTTTAGAAACACCTTCAATCATATTATTGATTAAAGCTCTCATTAAACCGTGTTGTGCTTTGTGATCTTTACTTTCTGATGCTCTATCTAAAATAATAACATCATTTTCAATCTTTACAGTAATACCATCAGAAATTGTTTGAGATAATTCTCCTAATTTACCTTTTACTGTAATTACGTTTTCATTAATGTTTACATCTACACCTTGTGCTATGCTAACTGGGTTTTTTCCAATTCTACTCATCTCTTAAGGTTTAATAAACGTAACATAAAACTTCACCTCCAACGTTCTCTTGTTTTGCCTTTTTGTTTGTCATTACACCTTTAGATGTAGAAACAATAGCAATACCTAATCCGTTTAATACTCTTGGCATCTCTGAAGAGCCAACATATTTACGTAAACCAGGAGTACTAATTCGTTGAATTTTTCTAATAACTGACTCTTTTGTGTCTTTATCATATTTTAAAGCTATCTTGATGGTTCCTTGAACTTTATCATCGTTAAATTGATAACTTAAAACATAACCTTGATCAAACAAGATTTTTGTCATCTCCTTCTTCAAATTTGAAGCAGGAATTTCCACTACTCTGTGACCTGCAGCGATAGCATTTCTTACTCTAGTAAGATAATCCGCGATTGGATCTGTATACATAATTAATTAAATTGCGATTATGGTTTTCATCTTTCTCTATTTGTACTACAGATTTCTCTGTGAAATATGAACCTTTAATCAGTTAAAATTCTAATACTCAAAAAAAATAGAGCGTGCAAAGATACACAATCTATTTTTTATTAAAAGATTTAAATCAAATTTTCTACCAACTTGCTTTTTTAACACCTGGTATTAAACCTTGATTTGCCATTTCACGAAAAGTTACACGAGAGACACCAAATTGTCTCATATATCCTTTAGGACGCCCAGTTAATTTACACCTATTGTGTAATCTAATTGGTGATGCATTTTTTGGTAACTTTTGTAACGCTTCATAATCGCCAGCCTCTTTTAAAGCTTTTCTTTTTTCAGCATACTTAGCAACTGTACGTTCTCTTTTGCGCTCACGCGCTTTCATTGATTCTTTAGCCATTTCTTAATTTTTTTTGAATGGTAGACCTAATTCTCCTAATAATGACTTCGCTTCTTTATCAGTACTTGCAGATGTTACAAATGTAATATCCATACCGTTAATTTTTTTAACTTGATCAATATTAATTTCTGGGTAAATGATTTGTTCTGTAATTCCTAAATTGTAATTACCTCTTCCGTCAAACCCATTAGCTTTTATACCGTTAAAATCTCTAACTCTTGGTAAAGATGCAGTAACTAGTCTATCTAAAAATTCGTACATTTTATCACCTCTTAACGTAACCTTTACACCGATAGGCATTCCTTTACGTAATTTAAATGATGCAACATCCTTTTTAGACATCGTAGAAATTGCTTTTTGACCAGTAATTTTAGTCAATTCTTCTACAGCATAATCTATTAATTTCTTATCTGCAATTGCAGCACCAACACCTTTAGAAACAACTATTTTTTCTAATTTAGGAACTTGCATTACATTCTTGTAGCTGAACTCTTGAGTAAGATTCTGTATAACTCTTTCTTTATATTCCGCTTTTAATCTTGGTACGTAACTCATGATTAATTTTATTTATTCGTTTTTTTAGAAACTCTAGTTTTAGAATCTCCATCAACATTATAACCAACTCTTACAGCAACACCATCATCCACTAACATAACATTAGAAATATGCAATGATGCTTCTTTTTTTACAATACCACCTTGAGGACTTTGAGCACTTGGCTTAGTGTGTTTAGATACTAAATTCACACCTTCAACCAATACTCTATCCTTATCTTTGATAATTTGTAAAACTTTACCTTCAGACCCTTTATGATCACCTGCAATAACTTTTACAGTATCTCCTGATTTTAATTTGAACTTCTTCATTTGTGTAATAGTTTAAAGCACTTCAGGTGCCAATGATACAATTTTCATAAATTGTTTCTCACGAAGCTCACGTGCAACTGGACCAAAAACACGAGTTCCTCTCATATCCTCTGTAGGATTTAAAAGCACACAGGCATTATCATCAAATCTAATATAAGATCCATCTTTACGTCTAACTTCTTTTTTAGTTCTTACAACAACTGCTCTAGATACTTGACCTTTTTTTACAGTTCCGTTAGGAGTTGCAGATTTAACAGAAACGACAATTTTGTCTCCAATACTTGCGTAACGTTTTTTTGTACCTCCTAAAACTCTAATAACTAAAACTTCTTTAGCTCCAGTATTATCTGCTACTTTTAATCTTGATTCTGTCTGTAACATATTATTTAGCTCTTTCTAGGATTTCTACTAATCTCCAACGTTTAGATTTACTCATAGGTCTTGTTTCCATGATCCTAACAGTATCACCTTCGTTGCAATCATTCTGTTCGTCGTGTGCAACATACTTTTTCGTTTTTAAAACGAATTTACCGTACATTGGGTGCTTAACTCTTTTTGTTTCAGATACAACAATAGATTTCTCCATTTTGCTACTTAAAACAACACCAATTCTCTCTTTTCTAAGATTTCTTTTTTCCATCTTTAAAACTGACTATAGAATTATTGTAATTCTCTTTTTGTTAATTCTGTTGCAATTCTTGCTACAGTTCTTCTTAAACTTCTC
>Ga0233438_10005471_pt1 | contig 10662 bp, 10 predicted proteins | sample SI_123_September_FD_182720 | JGI IMG/M metagenome (GOLD analysis project Ga0233438, IMG submission 182720) | Seawater microbial communities from Saanich Inlet, British Columbia, Canada - SI_123_September2016_10_MG | ecosystem: Environmental > Aquatic > Marine > Inlet | place: Canada: British... | reverse complement strand
CAATTACACTAGATATGTTATGATCTTTGATATAGCCCGCAATTTTGTTTGGTGGAATGACTCCAGACTTGTATACCTTGTTTTCTGAAATTTCTTTAAAATTATAATTGAAATGTACATCGTACACATATTTTGAAACACCTATTACAATTATACTCAAAAGAAGAAATCCTAGTTTTTTTTTCATCACTATTTAATTTTAATTATAAATTCCTATCAATGATTTTATCAAAATAATCTTTTAAAAATGCTTTACAAGCCAATTCAACTGCATCCATTTCTTTGGTGCGATTTGCTATCAGATTAGTTTCCAATCTTAAATCATTTATATCATAAAAACCAACAGCTTTCACGCCGTCAAAGATACAAATTATATTCCCCTTACTGTATTGGTAATTTTGACCATTAAAATTCATCACATAGGGAGTCATTTTATCTAAACTATTATCCACTAGACTCCGCCCCCAACTTCTAAATGGCTTGTTATAACCGACCATATCTAAAATGGTTGGATAGATGTCAATTTGTTGCGCCAACTCGGAATTAACTCCAATATATTCTTCATTAGAACTGTAAATCAAAATGGGAACAGCATATCTATTTATAGGGTTTAAATACTGTTCCTTATAATAAGTTTGATTTGAATGATCCGCAGTAATAACAAAAATAGTGTTCTGGAACCAAGGCTCTTTTTTAGCGGCTTCAAAAAATTGTTTGAATGCAAAATCGGTATACCCTACACATTGATGCATAGGCACTTTTCCTTTAGGAAATACGCCTTCATATTCTTTCGGCACAATATAAGGTTCGTGCGATGAAACTGTAAAAATAGTGGAGAAAAAAGGTGTGGTTTTGGTGTCTAAAGTGGTTTTCATAAACTGAAAAAAGGGAGCATCCCAAATGCCCCAAACCCCATCAAATAAGGCATCGTTATTAAATTCTGTTTTTCCATAATAATGATCAAAACCAAGAATGTTTGAAAATCCTAAAAACCCCATAGAGCCGTTGGGAGCACCATGAAAAAAAGAGGTGTCATAGCCTTCAGAATTTAATACTGAAACTACAGATTCTATATCTTGATTTGCATAGGGTGAGGATGTAAAAGCATCCTTAAACGATGGAATTCCTGCTAGCACTGAAGACATTCCATGAATGGATTTTCTGCCATTGGCAAAAGCATTGTTAAATATCAAACTTTTAGTGGCTAGTGAATCTAAGAAGGGCGTATAACTCACATAATCTTCAATATCAGTGGGGTTATTAAAGGCTCCTATATATTCTCTGCCATAACTTTCGGTAATAAAAACGACAATATTTGGTTTATGCTCTGTACTCTTTGGATATGTTTTAATGGGCTGAATCAAACGATCAATTTCTGCTTCTGGTACCGAAAAAGACATTTTCTTAAAGGTGTTTTTATTGAAGGTTCTTATAATTGCAAAAGGGGTATTTAACACAAAATCTGCATGCTGAATTTTAGCAACATGCCTACTAGCATCTACTAAATTGATGGGACGTGTACTTTTTTTGAAATCTCCTCTAATACCACCTACCATAAGAGTTGCTATGACAAGAAACGAAACTACCGATGTAAAAACATAGGCGATACGACCTTTGGCGTAGGGTTTCGCACTCAATTCCACCTTTTTGTAAAGAAATATCCACAAAGCGGCTGCCATAAAAAATAACAAAAAAACGTGCCAATAGCTCACAGCAAACCTCGCAAACATCTGAGGAAGATTGCTTTCATTTTCAATTACATCCCATTCAGAAATCGTGGTTCGGCTAAAATTAAATTTGTAATAAATTAAATCTACAAAGTTAAGGGCCATCCCTATCAAATTGGTCAAAAAGTAAATAACAAATAAAAATTTCTGATAGCCTTTTTGCGTATTAACCAGAAGTGGAAGCATTGAAAACAATACAAACAAACTATTTAAATAAAAAATAGCAGTCGTATCAAATGCAAGTCCGTGATAACTCAGTCGAAAGTACTCAAAAATAGAATCTATTTCTAATAATGAATAATTGTAAATAAAGAACAAAAAACGGCTTGTAGTATAAAAAAAATAAACAAGTAAAACCCTGTAAATCATTACCTTATACTCTTCTAGCCTCAAAAATCTCAACATTAGGAATAATTCAAAAATAAGTGTAAAAATAGAAAATATATTACACTTTCAAACGCTGCTTCATTCTTTTTATAAATTGTTAGTTAATTTATAAAAATTACAAGATTAAATACTTTATCTCTTTAAAATAAAAATTATATTTGAAGATCGATTTTTTAACATCTAAAAACCAATCAATGTCAAACAAAAATTTACATGATTTCACAACTCAAGTTCGTAGAGATATTTTACGAATGGTTCACAAAGTCAACTCTGGACACCCAGGAGGGTCCTTGGGCTGTACAGAATTTCTAGTGGCACTCTACACCAACATCATGAATCGCAAAGAGGGCTTTGACATGGATGGAATTGGTGAAGATTTATTTTTCTTATCTAATGGTCATATATCTCCAGTATTTTACAGTGTTTTGGCACATTCTGGATATTTCCCAGTGGAAGAATTGAACACTTTTAGATTGTTAAATTCTAGATTGCAGGGACACCCTACCACTCATGAAGGGCTTCCAGGCGTTCGAATTGCTTCTGGATCTTTAGGTCAAGGGCTTTCGGTGGCGATTGGTGCTGCACAAACAAAAAAACTGAATAACGATTCTAATTTAATTTACAGTCTTTTAGGAGATGGCGAACTTCAAGAAGGTCAAAATTGGGAAGCTATTATGTATGCTTCTGCAAAAAAAGTTGACAACTTGATTGCAACCATCGATTTAAATGGCAAACAAATTGACGGCGCAACAGACGATGTTCTGCCTATGGGAAGTATCAAAGGGAAATTTGAAGCTTTTGATTGGACAGTTATTGAAATCGAAGAAGGAAACGATATTGAAGCTATCTTAGAGGGAATGGCAACGGCCAAAGCAGCGACTGGCAAAGGAAAACCTGTTTGTGTTTTATTAAAAACGATGATGGGTAACGGCGTGGATTTCATGATGCATACACATGCATGGCACGGAAAAGCACCCAATGACGCACAGTTAGAAAGTGCTTTAAATCAGAATCCAGAAACTTTAGGAGATTATTAAATTCAAAACCAACAGACAATGAAAACTTATACATATACAGAGAAAAAAGATACGAGAAGTGGTTTTGGAGCAGGTCTTACCGAACTTGGAAGAACCAACCCAAATGTAGTAGCGCTATGTGCGGATTTGATTGGGTCTTTAAAAATGAATCAATTTATTGAAGAAAACCCAGAACGTTTTTTTCAAATTGGAATTGCCGAAGCTAATATGATGTCTATTGCCGCTGGCTTGACCATTGGAGGTAAAATTCCGTTTACAGGAACCTTTGCCAACTTTTCTACCGGTCGTGTTTATGATCAAATCAGACAATCCATAGCCTACTCAGATAAGAATGTGAAAATTTGCGCCTCTCATGCTGGATTAACGCTAGGTGAAGATGGTGCTACCCACCAAATTTTGGAAGATATTGGATTGATGAAAATGCTACCAGGAATGGTGGTCATCAATACCTGTGACTACAACCAAACCAAAGCAGCTACCATTGCGATTGCGGATTATGAAGGCCCAGTCTATTTACGATTTGGAAGGCCAGCAGTGCCTGTATTCACACCTGCAGACCAAGTATTTGAAATCGGAAAAGCCATTCAACTTCAAGAAGGTTCGGATGTAACGATTGTTGCAACGGGGCATCTTGTTTGGGAAGCACTAGAAGCTGCAAAAGTATTGCATGAGCAAGGTATTTCTGCAGATGTGATTAACATTCATACCATCAAACCCCTAGATGATAAAGCCATTTTAGATTCTGTGGCTAAAACAGGCTGTATTGTGACGGCCGAAGAACACAACCACCTTGGAGGTTTGGGAGAAAGTGTGGCGAGAGTCTTGGCACTTCACCACCCAACTCCACAAGAGTTTGTAGCTACTAATGATACCTTTGGAGAATCAGGAACTCCAGCCCAATTGATGGAAAAATACGGTCTTAACAGTGATAGCATTGTTGAGAAAGCATTGAAAGTGATCAAGAGAAAGTAACGCTAATTATAGTATTGTTTAAACGAAAAAAGAGTCGCAAATGCGACTCTTTTTTATGCTATATGTAGTTGATTTATTCGACTGTATTAGATTCTGTATCATCTAAATAATTATACGTTCCATTTTCATTGGTATCCACTAGGGTGATCAGATTGGCCGTAAAGTTATTACGATCTGTATTGTACTTAATAGGAGTTATCAGCTGATTAGCGTCCAAATCAAGGTTTTCTAAAATTGCTTCAAGAGCTTCTTTAGTACTCTCAGTATACGTCTCTACTCCTAATTCATTTTTAGTCAGTGTTCCATCGCCATCATCATCTGAATCATTGAAATCTGGAATTAAATCTCCGTCTGTGTCTTTGTCATATAAATTAAGACCTCCTTGCTCAACCACCTCCATATAGGTTGGGATATTATCAAAATCGTGATCTGCAGTTTCAGTTTGCAACAATTCAAATTTAAAAACCAAATTAGAATACGATGGAATTGAAGTTCTAGAGGCTGCAAAATATCCTAAACCTGAAGGTAAAAACATAACGCCCATACCATATCCTTCATAAGAGACCGTTCCGTCTGAATAGGTTGTAAACGTCCCTCCATTAAACTCAGGCATGACCCGACTCCAACCTGGAATTACACCAGTTAAATCAAAATCGACAGGAGTTGTTTTAGCTTCAAATTCAACACCATCCGTAAGGGATCCTGCATACTTGACACGAACTTTATCACAAAAACGAGGAGATGAAGCACCGTCACCTTGTTTGATTTCTAAAATATAATAGTTGTATTCAACGTCTAAATAAGTCGTTGTTTTAAGCTCAGCAGCTGTCATTAAAAGCGTGGCATCCGAAGGCAGTGTTTCATCCTCCAGCAACTCCGTAATCACCACATCTACAATGGTAGGATTTGCCAATGCATTTACTTCTGCGGAGTTGTAATAATGTGTGTTCAAGTAGCCAACAAGTGAATCATTATCTATAACTTGCTGCTCAGTACGGTCGTTTTCGGGTACAGATACTACATCGTCTTCATCAGGACTGCAAGAGATGACTGAAAAAATCAAAGTGCAAATGAAGAGAATGGTATATTTATAAGTCATATGTTTATATTTAGGGTCGCAAGATACAATAATATACTATTTTTGTATAATACATTAACGTTGTTTTAAGCATTTTATGAGAATCGATAAATATTTATGGTGTGTCCGTTATTTCAAAACCCGAAATATCGCTACCAATGCTTGTAAAAAAGGGCATATCAGAGTAAACGATGCCATTGTAAAGCCTAGTAGAGAGGTCTATCCCATGGACAAAATTACTGTGCGCTTGAATCAAGTCAACTATCAATTGACTGTTTTGGACATTCCAAAAAGTCGCGTAGGGGCTAAATTGGTAGATATATACAGAACAGACAACACACCTAAATCTGAATTTGAAGCGCAAGAGCTTTTGAAGTATTCAAAAGACTATTACCGTCAAAAAGGCGAAGGCCGTCCCACCAAAAAAGACCGTCGAGAAATTGACGGGTATTTAGAAAACGATGAAAACAAGGATTAATATCCCAAAAAATAAAACAGTTTTTTATCTTTGAACAAACAAACCCTATGGATTTAAAAGAGAATTGCATTCTAAATCACAATGAAATAAATCATAAAATAAAACGCATTGCGTATCAAATTTATGAATCAAATGTTGAAGAACAAGAAGTCATACTCGCTGGTATTGAATCAAATGGTTACTTGTTTGCTAAAAAATTAAGCACCGCTTTAGCTGAAATATGTGACATCACCCCTACGCTTTGTAAAGTTATTATTGATAAGAAACATCCAACAAATCCCATTACCACCTCGCTTACAAAAGAAGCTTATACAAACAAGTCCTTAGTGTTGGTCGATGATGTGTTAAACTCTGGAACGACCTTGATATATGGTGTCAAGCATTTTCTGGATGTTCCTTTGAAACAATTTAAAACAGCCGTTCTGGTCAATCGAAATCACAAAAAATATCCAGTCAAAGCAGATTTTAAAGGCCTCTCTTTATCAACCTCTATCCACGAACATATTTCTGTGATCTTTACTGGAAAAAAAACCAAAGTTATTTTAGAGTAATTTTGCCTTAATTATGACTGCAATTTCGGCAGCACTTAAATTGTCAGTTTGTATTGTTATTTCGGCTTGGTTGTAATAGAAAGAGCGTTCAAACAAATGTTTGGCATTAAATTCTGGTATGTTTTTATTTTTTAGATTTGCAATCAAAGGGCGTTTTGCTTTTTCATGAATCAATCGATCTGACAAATTCTTGATTGAAAGATTTAAATAAATGGTTTTTACATTCGGGTGATTTATCAAAAACTGCATGGTATCGGAATAGCAAGGCGTTCCGCCTCCCAGTGCTAAAACCAATGAGTCGGACTCACTACAAAGTTGTTGGACGGCTTCGGCTTCTAGCTTTCTAAAAAATAGTTCGTCTTTAGCATCAAATATTTCAGAAATTGATGCTTGCTGTTGGTGTTCAATGTATGCGTCTAAATCTAAAAACTTGGTTTCTATATTATCTGCAAGTATCTGTCCCACAGTAGACTTACCACACCCCATATATCCTAGTAAAACAACGATCATACTTATATCTAAATTTGATTATACTCCATCTTAATTTAACAAGAACAAAAAAACGAAAAATAATCTGAAAAAGCATTGTATAATTAATTAAACCCTTTATATTTGCAGCCGAATTGAGAGGATATACAAAGACCTGGTAGCTCAGTTGGTAGAGCATCTCCCTTTTAAGGAGAGGGTCCTGGGTTCGAGCCCCAGCCAGGTCACTAAAAAAAGTTAAGTTTGTTCTTAACTTTTTTTATACCTTTCACATTCCTAATGCGCACGTGGCGGAATTGGTAGACGCGCTAGCTTGAGGGGCTAGTGGGAATTATTCCCGTGGAAGTTCGAGTCTTCTCGTGCGCACTACATTCATTTTTTAGTTCTAATCTTTTGTTTTTAATATTTTTTTGGTTATTTTAGTTTACCCAAATCTTATTAAAACATGAACACAATTAAAACCTCCTTTAGTATAAAGGACTTAGAACACCTTTCTGGAATCAAAGCCCATACCATCCGAATATGGGAAAAACGTTACAATCTTCTAGTTCCAGAACGCACAGACACCAACATTAGAACTTATAATTTAAGAAGTTTGCAAAAACTATTAAATATTAGTTTTTTAAACAGTAATGGTTATAAAGTATCTAAAATTGCAGCGCTTGATGAGCGACAAATTGCTACAAAAGTAAAAGAAATTTCATTTTTAGGAAACACAGAAGGACACGCTTTCAATGCATTTAAACTCGCGATGCTCAATTTTGATCAAGCTCTTTTTTACAATACCTACAACCGTTTGTTAGAAGAGAAAAGCTTTAGAGATATCTTTTATGAGATTTTTATACCCATCCTACAAGACATAGGGATCTTATGGCAAACTCTGACAATAAATCCTTCTCATGATCATTTTATAAGTATTCATGTCCGACAAAAAGTATTGATTCATAATGAACGTTTACAAAGTGCAAACCCAAAACCTAATACGAAAACATTTGTATTATTTTTGCCACTCAATGAAATGCATGACATTGGACTTTTATTTATAAACTACGAACTTCTAAGCCGCGGATATCACACCATCTATCTCGGTGAAAGCATCCCAATAGAAGATCTAAATACCATTAACACTATTTACAAAGATATTACATACATCTCGTACTTTACCGTAAAACCAGATCCAGAAAACATTGAGAATTATCTAAAAAAACTCTATTCTGAGGTGATAGAAAACACCACAAATACAGTACGATTACTTGGAAAGCGTTTTATCGATTTTAAACCCAAAAAAACACCAAAACAAATGAAAATCTACAAATCGATACAAAATTTAGTTAAAGATTTATAAAAAACTATTAGACACTAACTCAGATGTATTACCTTTTGTGTATTTTTATAGGCGAAATGAAAAAAACAATACAAATTATAGGTTCTGGGTTTTCATCCTTGTCCGCAGCCTGCTATTTAGCCCAAGCCGGACACACAGTAGCTATCTTTGAAAAAAATAGTACAGTAGGTGGTCGTGCACGGCAATTAAAAAAAGAAGGGTTCACTTTTGATATCGGTCCATCTTGGTATTGGATGCCAGATGTTTTTGATCGCTTTTTCGAGGATTTTGGCAAAAAAACGTCTGACTACTACCACATTGACAAACTAGACCCCGCTTATAAAATATTTTTTGATGACGAAATTATAACCATTGGAGACTCCATGGATAAAATTTGTACAGAATTTGAACGCATCGAAAAAGGAAGTGGTAAAAAATTGAAAAAATTTATTGACAAAGCACAACGTAATTATGGAATTGCTGTTAATGAAATCTTGTACAACGCCCCAGGAATTTCGCCTTTAGAACTGGTTACAAAAGACACTGTAAAGCGCTTGGATCAGTTTTTCAAAACCATCAGTCACGAGGTGCGAAAAAATTTTAGCAATCCTAAATTAATTTCTACACTTGAATTTCCTTCGCTATTTTTAGGAGCCAAGCCAAGTAAAACCCCTTCGTTTTTTAGTTTTATGAACTATGCCGATTTTGGTTTAGGAACTTGGCACCCAAGAGGTGGTATGTATGAAATTATCAAGGCCATGGAAACTTTAGCCATCGAACTGGGCGTACAAATTCACACCGATCACCCGGTAGAGAAAATTGTGGTGGATAATGGATCGGCTAGTGGCATTGTTACCAAAAATATATTTATAGAATCTGACATCGTGTTAAGTGGCGCAGATTACCACCACTCCGAAACTTTATTAGATAAAAAACACCGACAACATTCTGAAGCCTATTGGGACAAAAAAGTATTTGCACCCTCATCGCTGCTGTTTTATATAGGATTGGATAAAAAACTTAAAAACACAGAACATCACAATCTGTTTTTTGATGCAGATTTTGAAAAACATGCCGAAGAAATATACGACGATCCAAAATGGCCCAGCCATCCGTTGTTCTATGCCAATGTCCCTTCCAAAACAGACCCTTCCATGGCGCCGAAAGGCTGTGAAGCTTTGTTTATTTTGATGCCAATCGCTCCAAATATTGCAGATACTCCTGAACTGAGACATCACTATCTTGAAAAGATAATTGAAAGATTTGAAGAAAAAACAAAGCAATCAATTCAAAATAATATTATATTTAAAAATTCCTTTTGTGTAGAAGATTTTAAATCGGAATACAACTCGTACAAAGGAAATGCTTACGGAATGGCAATGACGCTATTACAAACAGCTTTTTTAAGACCTAAATTGAAAAGTAATAAAGTTAAAAATTTATATTTTACAGGACAATTAACCGTCCCTGGACCAGGAGTGCCCCCTTCTCTAATCTCTGGAAAACTGACCTCAGAACTTATCCAAAAAATGCTGGATAAATGCTAAGTAGTATCGTTGAAAAATTTAAAATTAAAGTTTATGAAGTCCATATTTGATTCCGTATCAAAAGACTGTAGTCGAATTATTACACAAACCTATAGCACCTCATTTTCGATGGCTACAAAAATGTTGTCTAATGCAATTCGTCAGGATATTTACAATATTTACGGATTTGTACGTCTAGCAGATGAAATTGTAGATTCATTTCATGACTATGACAAAGAAGGATTGTTTATTCAATTTGAAGCAGATTTAGAAGCCGCTCTTATTAATAAAATTAGTCTCAATCCCATTCTGAATTCATTTCAAGAAACATATCACACCTATGGGCTTGAAAAAGACATGGTCGATGCCTTTATGAACTCCATGCGCCAAGATTTACACAAAACAGTGTATCACACAGAAGAAGAATATAAAAATTATATTTATGGTTCTGCAGATGTGGTTGGTTTGATGTGCTTAAAAGTATTTGTAAATGGAGATAATCAACGCTATGAGACCCTCAAGCAAACAGCAATGGCGCTTGGGTCAGCATTTCAAAAAGTGAATTTTTTGAGAGATTTAAAAGCTGACCACGACGAACTCAATAGAACCTATTTTCCTAACACAGATTTGAATAACTTAGATGAACTCTCCAAACAAGCTATTATTGACGATATTGAAAATGATTTTTCTGAGGGATTAAAAGGCATCAAACAACTGCCTTTAGATGCCAAGTTTGGTGTGTTTATGGCCTACCGTTACTACAATCAATTGCTTAAAAAATTAAAAACAACCCCTGCACTCGAAATTAAAAGCACCCGAATTCGAGTCCCCGATTATAAAAAAGTAGAACTGCTCACCCGAAGCTATGTTAAATATCAACTCAATCTATTATAACCACTATTATGAACACATTTTTTTGGATACTCGTTTTTTTAGGCACTTTTTCGACCATGGAATTTATGGCGTGGTTTACGCATAAATACGTGATGCATGGATTTTTATGGAGCCTGCATAAAGACCACCACCATAAGGATCACAAAAGCTGGTTTGAACGCAATGATGCCTTTTTTATTTTTTATGCCGTTGTGAGTATGAC
>Ga0233438_10005470_pt1 | contig 10662 bp, 10 predicted proteins | sample SI_123_September_FD_182720 | JGI IMG/M metagenome (GOLD analysis project Ga0233438, IMG submission 182720) | Seawater microbial communities from Saanich Inlet, British Columbia, Canada - SI_123_September2016_10_MG | ecosystem: Environmental > Aquatic > Marine > Inlet | place: Canada: British... | reverse complement strand
GAGGAAGACTCTCTTATCAATACCACCATAAACGCTCTGAGGCTTGGACAATTGTTGAAGGAGTTGGCTCAATAACACTTGATGGCGATGTAAAGGATTACTCAAAAGGCCAGACCGTTCTTATTCCCCAAGGGGTAAAACACCGAATTGAAAATAAAACCTCTGAAAAAATAGTTTTTATTGAAGTGCAAACAGGTACTTACTTTGGAGAAGACGATATAGTGCGTATTGAAGACGATTATAATAGGGCCTAGATGAGTAAACCAAAAGCGATAATTGTATCTGGATATTTTAACCCACTTCATAAGGGACACCTAGAACTGTTTGAAAAAGCAAAAGCTTCTGGGGATCAGCTTTGGGTGATAGTAAACAGCGATCTTCAAAGAGAACTTAAAGGAAGTAAAGAATTCATGGATGAAAATGAGCGTCTAATCATTGTAAGTGCCATAGAAATTGTAGATAAAGCCCTTATTTCCATTGATAAAGATAAAACTCAGTGCGCCACACTAGCGGATTTAGCAGATAAATATTCTTCTGAGTATGAGCTCTACTTTGCTAATGGTGGAGATCAGAATAACGACTCAATACCAGAAGTTCCAGTTTGTAAGGTAAAAGGAATAGGACTTTTAGAAGGGCTTGGAGATAAAATACAATCTTCTTCTTGGCTATTAAAAAAATAAAATGGAAGTAAAAAACATTTGTTGTATTGGAGCAGGGTATGTAGGAGGACCAACTATGGCCGTCGTAGCTCAAAAGAATCCACAAATCAAAATAACTGTGGTAGACGCTAATCCAAAGCGGATAGAGGCTTGGAATGGTCCTATCGATCAATTGCCTATTTATGAACCAGGTTTAGCTGAAGTGGTCAAACAAACCCTAGATAAAAATTTATTTTTTTCAACAGACATTCCGAAGGCTATTGATCAAGCTCAAATAATATTTATAGCCGTAAATACCCCCACTAAAACCGAAGGGGAGGGAGCAGGTATGGCGGCTGATCTAAGGTATATTGAGTCCTGTGCTCGTGATATAGCCAAGTATTCAAAGACAGACAAAATTGTGGTTGAAAAATCTACTGTTCCTATTCGTACAGCTGAAAAAATTAAAGAAATTTTAAATGAAAACTCTTCAGATATCCACTATGAAATTTTATCAAATCCCGAGTTTCTAGCGGAAGGGACAGCGATTTCTGATATGAAGTCTCCTGATCGTGTATTAATTGGAGGGGATCAGACCGAGTCAGGTCAAAAGGCAATTAAGGCACTAGTGGATATTTATGCAAATTGGATTCCAAAAGAGAAAATTCTAACCACTAATGTGTGGTCTTCTGAGCTTGCCAAACTCGCCTCAAATGCCATGTTGGCTCAGCGAATATCCTCTATTAATAGTCTTTCTGCACTATGTGAAAAAACAGGTGCTGATATTGATGAGCTTTCCAAAGCAATCGGAATGGATCATCGAATAGGACCTCACTTTTTAAAAGCCTCTGTTGGTTTTGGAGGAAGCTGTTTTCAAAAAGACATACTTAATCTAGTATACCTTTGTAAATATTACGGTCTTGATGAGGTTGCAGAATATTGGCATCAGGTGGTTAAAATAAATGATTATCAAAAAGACCGATTTGCCCAGAAAATCATTGATCATTTTGGAGGTGATTTAACCGGAAAAACAATTGGAATTTTAGGATGGGCTTTTAAAGCAAATACCAATGACACAAGAGAGTCTGCTACTATATATGTAGCTGAAAAGTTATACAATGCAAGGGCAAATATTCAAATTTATGATCCAGGGGTATCAAAAACAACAGTTGTAAATGACATTAATTCTTTTTGGAAAAATGACTTTGATCAAATAAGAAATAAGGTTGAAATTTTAGATAATCCTCCGAATTTTAATAAAATTGATGTTTCTGTAATACTCACTGAATGGGATGAATTCAAGAGTTTAGATTTTAAAAAATCTACAATTTTTGATGGAAGAAATATTTTAATAGATTCAGCATATTCAATTGGAAAAAATAAAGCTTAAAACATCTATTCTATTTCCAATAAAAAGACAATTTGAAAAAAACTAATTTTTCATGATTTTTAAAAAAAAAGTTCTAGTTACAGGGGGAGCAGGATTCATAGGCTCTCATTTATGTGAAATACTTTATAATTCTGGATCTTATGAAGTATTTTCTTTAGACAACTATTTTACTGGTTCTAAAAAAAATCACGTTAAAGGCGTTAGTTACATAAAAGGGAATTCATCAGATGTTCAAACGTTAATAAATTTTAAGCCAGATTATATATACCATTTAGGAGAATATTCAAGAGTTGAGCAGAGTTTCGAAGACATTGAGCTAGTATGGAAATTAAACAAAGACGGAATATTTGCAATATTAGAGTTTTGTAGAAAAACAAAAGCTAAACTAATATATGCTGGGAGTAGCACAAAATATGGAGATGGTGGGTTAGGGAAATCTCAAAGCCCATATGCCTGGAGTAAGGCTTCCAACACAGAACTTGTAATGAACTACGGCCATTGGTTTGATATTAGATATGCAATTACTTACTTCTATAATGTATATGGACCTCGAGAAATTTCGCATGGTAAGTACGCAACCTTGATTGCTTTATTTAAAGAAAAGTACAAAAATAATGAGCCTCTTACAATAGTAAGTCCAGGGACCCAAAAACGTAATTTCACTCATGTGCATGATATAGTTAGAGGTTTAATTATTGTTGGCGAGCAAGGTTTAGGGGATGAGTATTGTATTGGTTCACCTGAAAAACTTTCAATAATTCAAGTAGCTAATTTGTTCAAAAGCGAGATCATGTTTTTACCTAAAAGAAAAGGAAATAGACTAGATGCAGATTTAGACGACTTTAAAATTAAAGAATTGGGATGGAGGGCAAATATTAAACTCAAAGATCATATTAATGAATTCCTTAAAATGGTAAGTAAATAAAAAGTATGACTGTCATAAAAAAATTATTGTCTTTAATAATTAAGTCTGATCTTAATAAAATAGTTTTACTTGTATTTCTATTAATTTTTGGAATGATCTTAGAAATGATCAGTTTAGGTTTACTGTATCAAGTTTTGGAAACAATTCTTGGTGAACAGCAAACATATTTTACAATTTTTTTAATAAATTTTTTAAATTTCAATTCGCCAAACACAAATTATTATTTGTTATTACTGCTTTTACTGTTTTTTGTATTTAAAACTTTTTATTTAACATATTTAAATTATAAGCAGAACAAGTTTTTAGCTTTAGTAACTTCATCTGCTGGGAATAATTTATACAAGTCTTATTTAGATAGTGATTATGAATTTCATTTAAAAACTAATTCAGCAAATCATGTCAAAAATTTACAAATAGAAATGACACATTTTTACACCTATCTATTGGCTTTAATAACTTTGGTTATTGAATCATCACTCGCAGTGGCTGTAATAATTCCATTGATTTTAATAAGGCCTTTACCAACAATTATATTAGCGGCAATTTTTTCAATATTAGCTTATTTGTTTTTTCAATATTCTAATAAGCATTTATTGTATTGGGGTAAACAAAGAGCAGAAATTGATTCTAAGTTAACTAAGCAGAGTTTGGAAACATTTGGCATAATTAAAGAAATAAATGTTTATCAAAAAACAGAATTGTTTGAATCAAATTTTTTTAGAATGAATATAAAGAAAGGATTGGTTTATTCACGATACAATACCTTATCTCAAATTTCCAGACATTTTCTTGAGCTAATTACAATTATTGGACTTGTAGGCTTTATAGTTATTATGCTATTAGATGGTTCTAATCAAATAGAAATTTTTTCTACGTTAGGTATTTTTGTGGCAGGAATATTTAGGTTACTTCCATCAATTAATAGAATAATTTCATCTAGTCAAAATTTAAAGTATTATAAAAATTCAATAAGCACTATCTATAAAATAATTAGTCAACCTAAAAGTAAATTTTTTAAGCCCAAGATTGATAAAATTATTTTTAACAAACAAATAGAAATTGATTGTTTATCTTTTTCTTACGATGAAAAGTTGATATTTTCATGTTTTTCTGCCACAATAAAAAAGGGTAAAATATACGGGCTAAAAGGTGAATCAGGTAAAGGGAAATCAACTCTTGTTAATATATTAATGGGACTTTTACATCCTCACAAAGGAAATATAAAAGTAGATGGTATTTCTATAACCGATAATTTGCAAAGCTGGAAATCTATGATTGGTTACGTTCCTCAAAACTTTTATATATCAGATAATTCAATTGCTGAAAATATTGCATTAGGATATCCACTAAATGAAATTGATTTAAACCGTGTTACCGATTCATTAAAAAGTGCCCAAATTTTTGATTATATAGATTCAGTTGGAGGTGTAATGAAATCATTTGGAGAGATGGGGAAAGAGTTATCAGGTGGTCAAATGCAAAGAATTTCTTTAGCAAGAGCTCTATATAATAACCCTAAACTTTTAATTCTAGACGAAGCAACTTCAGCTTTAGATAAAGATACCGAATTAAGAATTATGAATACTGTTTTGAATTTTAAAGGGGATAAAACCGTAATAATTATTTCACATAGCGATCAAATATTATCATTATGTGACAATATTATTAACATATAAAACGAGCGAAAGATTCGTAAAAAATTAAAAACTACGAAACATTAAAAAGAATTTCCCTTTTTCATAAAAGAAAATTTTTTTAATCATGATGTTTTATTAAATTTTAAATGAGATTTAGTATTTATTATTATAATAGAGGTGGTTTTGGAAACAAAATTTTAACTTTTTTATCACTAAAAATGATAAATATTAACCCTTATTTAAATAATAAAAATCTTTTTTTTGTAACTGGATTTAAATCAATACCAATTTTCTTTTGGTTTAAAAAGACAAAGTTACTTGAGGTCTTTATAGATAAAGACATAGAAATCATAAAATCTAAGTTCAACTTACCCAATCCTTCAAAAACTTATAGCACAATTCATTTTAGAGGAGGAGATTTTCTTAATTGGAAAGAGCATTCAATTATTGAATCAGAATGGTTCATAAAAAATATTAAAAAATCTAAATTCAAAACTTTCGTCCTTCTTTCAGACGACATTAATCATAAAAACAGTATTGAAATTATGACATATTGTAAAGCAAACAATATAAAACTAATCAATTTTAGAAATAGTAATCTAATGTCTGACTGGTGGATTTTATTCAATTCTAAATTAGTTATAGCAAGCCCCAGCACCTTCAGTATAACAGCCTCTGTGTTGAGTTCAGCAAAAATTATCTTGCCAAAAAAATATGCTGTTATCGAATCTAAAGGTAAAAGTAATATTTGGTCTTTCCTTTTAAGTAAAAGAAAAGATAAAAAGTGTTTAAATAATATTCAGCTAAATTAAAATGGTCTATTTAAAAACAATTTTTACTAAAAAGTCGGAATTAGATCTTATTAGATTGCAAATTCTAGAACTAGGCCATCTTATAGATAAAATAATTTTAATTGAGCCTAGTTTTAATCACAATGGCTCATCAAGAAAATTAGTTGGGTTTTCAGACTTTTTTGATCTAGATCAAAAAACGCTAAATAAAATTATATATGTAGTAGTACCCAAGTTTGATTTTATAAAACCTTCAAAAGACTCAAAAAAACACCATTATTATGAAACTATAACAAGAGGTTTTTTTGTAAAACAATTAAAAATAAAGAATTCCGATATAATTATATCAACTGATGCAGATGAGATTTTATATGAAAATATTGTAAACAACTACATCAATAAATTAAAAAGCTCATGTTTTCCAATTAAAAGATACGTTTTTGATCTATATCAGTTTTTCTATAAATATAATTTGTATTCAGAAACACATTCATTTATTGCCCCAGGAATTTATCATTATGGATCAAGATTTTTAGAAATTGATTTCTATTTCAATGGGATCATTAATTGGCGCTATAAGGGCAAAATAGTTAAGGGTAAAAGTGGTGTTCATTTTAGCTGGATTCAACCAATTCAAGATTTAGTTCACAAAGCACTTAACTGGAGTCATTCTTCTGAATTTAGTTTGAGTGAAAAAGAAATTGAAGATAAAATTAAAAATGATATTAAAACAAAACAATATTCATTTAGAAATCAACCTATTTTATTAGTTAAAATTGAAAAAATTAATAATATATGGCCAAAATCATTTAAAATATAAAAATTGTGGAATCATGTAAAAAAATAGATGTTTCCTTTACAAGCCATGGGAATAGAATTTATTTCTTACCTATTATGTTATTTAGTATTATTGGATTAAAAAAATACTTCAAATCGATTTACCTTACAATTGATTCAGATGAAAAAATCACATTTTTAAAAAAATTACTTTTTGTATTTTTTGAAAAAATTGGTGTAACTATAATTTATGGTGAATCTTTTGGACCTCATTCAAAGTATGTTCATTATGTTTCAAATCATAACAATGGAGAACCTTTTTTATTATTAGACGATGATGTTTTTTATTCAAAAAAAAGAATAAAAGAGTTAATAAAATCTGGATTTTTGAATGATGGGAATACTAGTCTAAGGTGTACAAAGGTTTTGATTAATAGCAAAGGAGAATTTAAGAGTTACACAAAATGGACCATAATTAATAATACTATCCGAAATAAATTTGTGTTTGGAACAAATGTTGGAGGAACATTTGTTTCAAAATCTTTTTCATTATTGTTAAAAAATGAAATGTATAATTTTATTAAATACGCGGGTAGAGCAGATGATATTTGGTTTTATTACTTGGCCTGTAAGTACAAACTTCCATATTCTTCTTGTAATGAATTTTATAATCCTCTCATAATCCCTTTTACCCAAAAAAATGCTTTGTGGAAAACAAATGTAGAAGGAAATGCGAATGATGAACAATTAAACAATTTGTTTAATTTAATGTAAAATTAGATATCATAAAACAAATAATCTGAGTAAAAACTACCTTTCGCCTTTAAATATTTTATAACAAAAGCAGTTTGAAAAATTTAATTTTTATTGTTAGTATAGGTAGAGATAATTATCTTCAATATTGTCTACCAAGTGTTAAATTTTATTGTAAAAAATACAATATTGATTTAAAGGTAATTTCAAATCCTCTATATAATATTCCTTCATCTTTGGAATATAATTACAAAACTTTTGAAAAAAATCAAGTTTATAATTATACTGAAGGTTACGATAGAATTTTAAGACTTGACAGTGATATAATAATCAATCCTAATGCTCCTAATTTTTTTGAATCAGATTCGAATTATATTTATGTAACCTATGAAGATGTTGGCCCAAGAAAAGTAGAAAGAAAATTTGAAATAGAAAGACTTAAAAAAAGTCTAGGACATATAAAAAATTGGAATGAAGGCTATTTTAACAGTGGAGTAATTTTATTCTCACAAATGCATAAAGAAATATTCAATTTTAATCTGGAAGATTTAGGAAAGGACTTAGGCCCTTACAAAGAACAAAGTTATTTAAATTGGAAGGTCAAATCTTTAGGTTTTGAGTTGGTTAATCTTGGTAAAGATTTCAACCATCTTCAAGCTTTTGAAGAAGATTGGTCAAATAGTAATAGATTAAATGCAAGTATAATTCATTATGCTGGACCTCAACATTCAAAAGAAAAAAAAATGTCAGAAGATTTCAAATACTTTTACCCTAATTTATCTGAAAATTTTGGTATTAAAACAAAATTTATTGATATTAAACTCAAAAAATTAAATGTATTTATGTTTTTAAAAAAAATCTTTAGAAAAATTTTTAGAACACAAGTTCAAAATATTCCAAGAATCAGAAGAGATAATATCCATAGAAGGAAATCTTTTATAATTGAAATTAAAAACCTCTTATCTAAAAATATAGTCAGTCTTGAAATTGGAGTTGCTGCAGGCGATTTTTCAGCACAAATTATTGACAGCTTAAGCATAAAAGAACATCACTTAGTTGACCCTTGGACTAATAATGGGGATGAACTTAGGTCTCAATGGTTTAATGAAAATAATCCAGCTGAAGCGTCTTTTCATTTTGTTAAAGAAAGATTCCAAAATAAACCAGTAAAAATTTTTAGAGATTTTTCACATAATTATTTATTGAATAAAATTTTCAATAAAAAAATGGAATATGACTTTATTTATATTGATGGTGATCATCACTCAGAAGCTGTTTATTTAGACCTTGTATTAGGATGGCATATTTTAAAATATGATGGCATAATATCAGGAGATGACTATAATTGGGTTAGTAAAAGTACTAAGAGGAAACAGGTTGAAATTGGAGTTAAAAAATTTGAACAAAGTTATGGGGTTAAGGCATCAATTATTAGGGGCGATAATAATGGGTTAGATCAATTTTACATTATAAAAAAGAGAAATTCAAATGAGCCAAAATAAAATAAAAAAAGCCTTAATTACAGGAATTACTGGACAAGACGGTGCCTATTTAGCAGAATTTTTATTAGAAAAAGGATATATTGTTCATGGAATAAAAAGAAGGACATCCCTTTTTAATACAGATAGGATTGATCATCTATACCAAGATCCTCATATTGAAAATCAGAATTTCATTCTACATTTCGGTGATTTAACAGACTCATTAAATCTCACAAAAATTATAAATGAAGTAAAGCCAGATGAAATCTATAATCTTGCAGCAATGAGTCATGTGGCCGTATCATTTGATTTACCCGAGTATGCAGCTAATGTAGATGCTTTAGGAACTCTAAGAATCTTAGAGGCTGTACGCCTATTAAAAATGGAAAATAAGGTTAAGATATATCAAGCATCTACTTCTGAACTTTATGGAAAAGTTCAAGAGATTCCACAAACTGAGAAAACCCCTTTTTATCCAAGATCACCCTACGGTGTAGCTAAACTCTATGGTTTTTGGATAACAAAAAACTACAGAGAGGCCTACAATATTTTTGCATCCAACGGAATTCTCTTTAATCATGAGTCACCAATTAGAGGTGAAACTTTTGTGACAAGGAAAATCACTCGAGCTATTTCAAAAATGGCTCTAGGATTACAAGAAAAACTGTTTTTAGGCAATCTAGATTCAAAACGTGATTGGGGCCATGCAAAAGATTACGTTCGAATGATGTGGATGATTTTGCAAGCAGAAAAAGCTGATGATTGGGTAATTGCTACGGGTAAAACCACTACTGTTAGAGATTTCGTAAAATTTGCTTTTAAACATGTCGGAGTAGAAGTTGAATTTAAAGGACAGGGAGTTGATGAAGTTGGAATAGTATCTAAATGCTCAAACAATTCTTATAAACTTAAACCAGGTCAAACTGTAGTTTGTGTTGATCCAAAATATTTTAGACCCACAGAAGTAGACATTTTAGTTGGCGATCCATCAAAAGCAAAAAATGAACTTGGCTGGGAGCCCAAAATCTCATTAGAAGAATTAGTAGAAGATATGATGAAGTCTGATTTGAAACTAATGCAAAAGGATTTAGACATGAAAAAACTTGGGTATAAACCAAAAAATTATTTTGAATGATTTCCAAAAGTTCTAAAATATATGTTGCTGGACACAGAGGGATGGTCGGTTCAGCAACGCTTAGAAAATTAAAAAAAGAAGGATACAGTAATTTAATTTTCAAAACCTCAAAAGAGTTAGACTTAAGAAATCAGAGTTTAGTTGACCGGTTTATAGCAGAGCAAAAACCTGAATTAATTATTGATGCGGCTGCCATTGTTGGAGGAATTTGGGCCAATAATGAATATCCATTTAAATTCTTAATGGATAACATGCAAATTCAGAATAATTTAATTAATGCTGCTGTTAAAAATAGGGTTGAAAATTTTATTTTTTTAGGAAGTTCTTGTATTTATCCAAGAGATGTACAACAGCCTCTTAAAGAGGAATACCTTTTAACATCTTCATTAGAAAGCACAAATCAATGGTATGCACTTGCTAAAATTACGGGTGTTAAATTAATTGAAGCAGCTAGAAAGGTATACGGATACAATTATGTATCACTTATGCCTACCAATCTATACGGCCCCAACGATAATTTTGACCTAAAGAAATCTCATGTTCTACCAGCTCTTATAAGAAAATTTCATGAAGCTAAAACCCAAAATAGTGATGTGATTATATGGGGGTCGGGAACACCAAAAAGAGAATTTCTCTATGTTGATGATCTTGCTGAAGCGATTTTCTATTTTATATTGAATCCTGCCAAAAAATCTCTTTATAATATAGGGTCTGACAGAGAATTAACCATAAAAGAACTAGGAGAACTAATTAAAAATATAGTTGAATTTAAAGGTGATATTAAATTTGACGCATCATATCCCGATGGAACACCAAGAAAACTGCTGGATAGTTCTAAGGCTAGGAAATTGGGATGGTCTCCAAAAATAAACTTAGAGGAAGGAATTAAACTAGTATACAAAGAGTTCCTTAATGGACCTTATGCATAGTCCCATAGCAGTTTTTCTCTATAACAGACCTGATAAATCATATAACTGTTTAAAGTCTTTAAGCCAAAATCATGATTTTCATGATTCAGATCTTTATATTTTCATAGATGGACCAAAAAGCATTAATGATAAAAAACAAATTGAAGATGTAAAAAAAGTAGTTGCTGATTTTGAATTTAAAAATCTAAAGAAAGTTCAAGTATCTA
>Ga0233438_10005465_pt1 | contig 10667 bp, 8 predicted proteins | sample SI_123_September_FD_182720 | JGI IMG/M metagenome (GOLD analysis project Ga0233438, IMG submission 182720) | Seawater microbial communities from Saanich Inlet, British Columbia, Canada - SI_123_September2016_10_MG | ecosystem: Environmental > Aquatic > Marine > Inlet | place: Canada: British... | reverse complement strand
GCTCCACCATCTCCAAGCGCGTTGACATATCCGGAGATAAAAAGCACCAGACAGTAAATGAGCAGAGGTATGGTGAGAGGTGCCTTTGATAGCGCACCCAAAAAGCCAATGAACATGCTTGGCTCTCTATCTGATAGGCAACGGACGAGGATCCACAGCCCTAGAGCGATCAAAAAGATCCAAGACAGAGTAATGCTGACGCCCAAAGAGACCGCCAGCATACAGACGATGATGAGGCCTGCCCTGGCCATCAATCTTTGTTCCAGTTAACCATTCCCATTATGTCGCGCACTTCGCTGAGCGTCTGTTTCGCGACCTTTCGCGCCTTGCTATTGCCATGCTCTATGATTTTGCGCACCCTATCAGGATCAGCCGCCAACAATTCGCGCTTTTCTCTGAAAGGTCGGAAAAAGTCATTCACTTCGCCTGCAAGACGCTTTTTGCAATCAACACAGCCAATCAACGGTGTTTCGCATTCGTTTTTGACCTGGGCCAGATAATCCGGACGATCTTTGGCAAAGACCTTGTACATTGGCCAGGGTATTTCACATAGATCGGTATGACCAGGATCAGATTTGGCAAGCCTGGTTCGATCGGTGATCATTTGCTTGACTTTTTTTTCGGTATCGGATTCGGTATCTGCGATCTTTATGTCGTTATTAAAAGACTTGCCCATCTTTTGACCGTCTATACCTTTGAGCAAAGGAGTCTCTGTAAATTCGGGCTTGGGTTCTGGAAAATAATCGACATCGTAGAGCTTGTTAAATCTGCGACACACATCTCGTGCAAATTCGAGGTGCGACTCCTGGTCTTTGCCTACTGGTATCAACTGTCCCTTGAAAGTCAGGATGTCGGCTGTCATCAAAACAGGGTAGCCCAATAGACCATAAGTGATCTTTTCTTTTGCGGCAGATTCGTCCGAGTCGAGCATCTTGACCATGTCTTTGAGCGTCGGCTCACGCTCGACCCAATTGTGAGGGGTCAACATCGACATAAGCAGGTGCAACTCGGCAATCTCAGGTACCGCTGATTGAACGTACACAGTTGCAGCATCAGGATCGATACCAACGCAGAGCCAATCAAGAGCGATCTCCCAGATATGGCCCTGGACTTCTCGTGTATTTTGAAATTTGGTTGTCAAGGCGTGCCAGTCGACAATAGAAAAATAGGAGTCATACTGGGATTGGAAGCGCACCCAGTTGGAGAGGGCACCAAAATAGTGCCCCAAATGAAGTCTACCTGTCGGGCGCATACCCGACATGATTCGCTTGTCGCTGCTTGCCATATGCTTTATTGAGATCCTTGCTTACTTAGCCGAATTTGCCTTGGCAATGGCTTCTTTGACACGTTGTCTCTTACGGCTTTCTTTGGCCAGTCTTCTAGCTTTCTTCTCGCGCTTGTTGTACTTAGCTGTCACTTGACATTCCTCTCTAAAAACAATACTGAAAGATTGAGTTTAACCAAAATCGGCAAAATAAATCTCGAAATCTAGCGAGGTGCAAACAATTCTTTCTCTTTTTGCAAGCGATCCCAATCCGATTGAGTCATAAATCCCATCTTGACCAACAGCTCGGAGAGCTTTATCCCCTTTTGCCTGGCAAAGGTCTGCAGGTCACGCAATTCGTCGCCAGATATGCGCCTTCTCTGCAAGAGATACTGTTCGAGTTCGATGCGTCCTAGCAATAAATCAGCCGTCAAGGAGATGACTTGATCAGGGGGATCGATATGGCCTCTTTCTAGTAGATACTTTGTCGAATGCAAAGACTGACCAGGCACGCGTCCATCTGCAAAGGCAGCCGTTATCAAAGTCTTGCCAATTTTGTAGTCACCAAGTAGAGCTCGCAAATCAGCATCGAGAGCCTCATTGTTGAGGGCCAACTGACCAAATGGAGATACTTTGAATGTCGTTTGAAAAAGCCTTTCTATATCGATTGCCACCAGAGGCAAAGGATCGGTGCGGCGCATATCAAAAAGCTTTTTCTCATTATCTACATCTTCTTGAGTGTCAGGCAATGAAGGTAAGGCTGGTAATGAATCAGAGGTTTCGACCTCTTTAGATGCCTGGGCCTGGGCGTGCGCGGCAGCAGCAGCAGCAGCCGTGATCTTAAGCTCCATGGCTGGCAATTTTTCTTGAGTGACAGCGGCCGCGCGTGCGGCCACTGGCTCTATCTGTGGAGGATCAAAATTGGATACAGCCTCCAGATCCACCGCACTAACTATCTCAAGATTGTCTTCGGTGGCAAATTTCATTGATGGCTTGAGCACTTCGACAGATCCGGTGATCAAAAGCCGAAATAGCACACTCGCAGCTGCCACCACATCAAAATTAAATTCGCGCATGGCCTGACGCATTGTCCGCCCATCGGAAAGCCAACCCAGGACAGCAAACTCTTCTTTATACAAAGGTTGCTTGCTCAGAGCTTCCTGCCATTCCTGCGTACCAAAGGTAGAAGAAGAAACGATCTCTGTATTGAGGCCTACCAGAGACTCCTGCAAGAACAAGATCTGATCGGCAAAACTATTGTCCTGTTTGAGCTTGATGCTGAGATTGGCATTGATAGTAGCCTTAAACCTGGACGCCAGCTTTTCGACAGAAAACGCTCCTTCGCGCCAAAATAGGAGCTCCGCTAGTGCGTCGTTGCCCTCCAGCAAACCAAAATTGGCAGACAGGATCTCGCCTTCGTTGATAAAGATATCGCCCTTTTCGAAACCATTGGACAGCCTGAGTTTGTATGTCTTGTCAGACTCGGTTGCTAAAAATTGCAGCAGTCCTGGCAAACTGGCATCGGACAAATTGCCTTCGATCATTTTTTAATAGAGCATCCTTGTGTATTGAGCAAATCGTTATCTATAGAATACAGATCCATAAGAAACTATTCCCGCAAGACAGCCGTGAATAAATAACTGAGGACCTATTTACAAAACTTAATGATGCGATGCCTGCTTATAGCGATGATGAAATTGGGTAAATACCAAGCAGTGGGTTTTTGGAAGGATAACAGACTTGGCTTCCCGTGTTACATCAGACGAATTATCGGACGACTGGTCCGAAGTTTTTGGTGCAGAAGATGACCCTGCCACCGAGACTACCGAAGAAGAAGTCCGCGAATCATCAGGGTTTACCGAAGATTCGGTGAGACTATATCTGCGCGAGATCGGTCGGGTCAAAATGATCAAGCCCGACGAAGAGATCGAGCTTGCCAGGCTCATTGCCAAAGGCGATGCCCAGGCCAAAAAAAAGCTGATTCAGGCCAATCTCCGTCTCGTTATATCGATAGCAAAAAAATACCTCAATCGCGGCTTGCCGTTCCAGGATCTCATTCAAGAGGGCAATCTAGGACTGATACGCGCCGCCGAAAAGTTTGACCATACCAAGGGCTTCAAGTTTTCGACCTATGCAACCTGGTGGATCAGGCAAGCCATAAGTCGAGGGCTAGCCGACAAATCACGCACCATCCGTGTCCCTGTGCATATGGTCGAGTCCATCAACAAGCTAAAAAAGACCAATTCTAAACTCTCTCAAGACCTGGGCCGCAAGCCAACAGAACAAGAGCTTTCGGCTGCAATGGACATAACGATCAACAAGGTGCAGGAGATCCAGCAGGCCGATCGAGAGCCCGTATCCATGGAGACACCCCTCAATCGAGATGATGAGACTTATATTGGCGATCTAATCGAAGACGACGAGTCCGATCGCCCAGAAGCAACCACCGCCGAAGAACTCATGCGACAAGATCTGGGGCGCATGCTGAGCCAGCTGACACCGCGTGAGAGAGACATAATGCACTTGCGCTATGGTCTGGAGGATGGCCGTCAGAGAACACTCGAAGAGGTCGGCAAGCTCTTTAACATCACTAGAGAACGGGTCAGACAAATCGAGCACAAGGCTTTTCGCAAGCTCAGGCAACCCAACTGGTCATCCAAGCTGGCAGGCTATCTGGACGACTAGAGTTCATTACGTGGTAGGGTTAACATGTTTCAACCCTTAGATCGTCATGACCGAAAAGCAACTGCTAGCACCCGAATACATTTCCGATCTGGTCGAACAAGGTGATCGCCAAAGGCTGCGCCTGCTTTTAAACGACCAATATCCGGCCGACCTTGCCGAATGCCTCAATGATCTGTCACCAACCCATCGTATTACATGTTTTAGACTGCTCGATTTAGACAATGCTTCTGGTCTATTAGCCGAACTAGAGCCCGAAGTGCAAAACGAATTGCTGCGAGATCTCGGCGATATCTCCATTGTCGCTCTCGTTTCTAATATGTCTCCAGACGATGCTGTAGACCTCTTAGCCGAATTGCCGCAGGATAAAGCACGAGCGATTATCAATCAAGTCGCTGATGCAGAGGCAAAAGAAGACCTCTCACAGCTGATGGCGTTTAAAGACGATACTGCCGGTGGCATCATGTCCACCGACTATCTGGCCTTGCTTGCGCGCATGTCAGTCGCGGAAGCACTGGTAGATCTAAGAGAAAAATACGAAGACATCGAAGAAGAAATCTATGATGTCTATGTAGTGGATGAAAAAGATCGACTGGTAGGCAGAGTATCCTTGAGAGAGTTGTTGACTGCGCCTCCAGAAGTCCCTATCACGGCCATCATGGACCCGGATGTAGTCTTTGTCGAAGCCGACGTAGACCAAGAAGAAGCAGCTGAGAAACTAAGTCGATACGATTTGATGACTCTGCCAGTCACGGATCGAGACAAGGTGCTTTTGGGTATTATCACCGCCGATGATGTCATCGACGTCCTAAAAGAAGAAGCCATCGAGGACATCTACCAATCGAGTGGTATCACGGGCACCAGCTCTGACAACCAGGATCAATTGACATACAACGTCAAAAGGGCTTTTGCAGCTCGTCTACCCTGGTTGCTCGTAACGCTGGCAATCGAGAGTGGATCGGCATCCGTCATCAATCACTTTGATCTGGTCTTTCAAAAGATGGTGCAGGCTGCAGCATTTATGCCTCTGCTTTCCGGAGTGACAGGCTCAGTGGCGACTCAGAGCACCTGTATTGTTATCCAGGGAACAGCCAACAAATCGCAAGTATCTTTGCGTGGTGCCTTGCGTAATATCTGGCACGAGATCAAAGTCGGCATGATGCTGGGCATATTTTGTGGATTCGCCACTTATCTTGTCAGCCTCATCCTGCATTCCAGCAATCTCGATCTCTGCCTGGTAGTCGGAGCTTCGCTTTTTATCACGATGACCGTAGGAGTCTTGATCGGCTCTCTGATGCCCATACTCTTTAAAAAGTTTGGCGTCGATCCAGCCCATGCATCCGGTCCATTTATAACCAGCATTCTGGATGTCAGCACCATGACCATATACCTTACAATAGTTAACTTCTTCCTCAGGGCACAGCTTAAATGATCGAGATGAGCAAACCAACTCCAAACCAGGCATTGCAGGATAGACGTGCGCAAGCCGAGTCTATCGATCCCAGGGTTATTCAAAAACGAGAGGCTGCCGGTACTCTGCATGCCCGAGCTCGTATTGATCAGCTCGTGGACGCCGGCAGTTTTTTAGAGATAGACCGTTACGCTCGCCATCAATGCCGTGACTTTGGTATGGATCAAAAGGTGGTGGATGGGGACGGTGTCATCACCGGCCAGGCAACTATCGATGGCCGGCCTGTTTATATTTTTGCCCATGACGCCACTTTTGTAGGAGGAGCTCTAGGAGAGGTCTTTGCTCGCAAAGTGTGCAAGATCATGGACCTGGCAGCTCAAGCAGGAGTGCCTGTTATCGGCCTCAATGAGAGCGGCGGAGCACGCATTCAGGAGGGGGTCAGGTCCCTCGCAGGCTATGCGGACATTTTTTATCGCAATGTCTCTTGCTCTGGGGTAATCCCTCAAATCTCTGTCATCTACGGTGCTTGCGCCGGCGGAGCCGTATACAGTCCAGCTGTCACAGACTTTACGATCATGGTCAAAGACAAATCATTTATGTTTGTCACGGGTCCCGAGATCGTGCGCACTGTAACCGGAGAAGACGTCACACTAGAACGTCTCGGTGGGGCGACTACTCACAACACATTGTCAGGAGTAGCTCACCTCTTGGCCGAAGACGAGGAGCATAGCTTTTACCTGACAGCAAAACTGCTTTCGTATTTGCCTTCCAATAATATGGATGACGCACCTTATGATAGCGAGCTTGCCGATCAGATCCCCCCTGATGCAGACCTCTTGGACGGGATCGTCCCGACCGATCCGACCAAACCCTATGACATCAAGGGAGTGATAGAAAAAATCGTCGACGCTGGTGACTTTTTTGAGATCTCGCCTCATTTTGCGCAAAACATCGTGACCGGATTTGCTCGATTGGGCGGTCGCTCGATAGGCATTGTCGCCAACCAACCTCGCCACATGGCTGGTTGCCTCGATATCAATGCATCAGTCAAAGCAGCTAGATTTGTACGTTTTCTCGATGCATTCAATATCCCAATCTTGACATTTGTCGATGTGCCAGGTTACCTGCCGGGCACAAAACAAGAATTTGACGGCATAATCAGGCACGGAGCCAAATTGCTTTATGCCTATTGTGAGGCTAGCGTCCCTAAGCTAACGGTCATAACTCGCAAGGCATATGGCGGAGCTTTTGACGTCATGGGCAGCAAAAATGTAGGCGGAGATTTCAATTTTGCCTGGCCTACGGCCGAAATTGCAGTAGTTGGTGCAGAAGCTGCAGTCAATCTCTTGTACAGAAAAGAGCTAAAAGAGAAACCAGAATCTCACAAGGAAATGGTGGCCCAGTATAGAGATCGCTTTGCCAACCCGTATATCGCAGCTCAGGAAGGGTACGTCGATGATGTTATTCTCCCGAGCGAAACAAGGCACAAACTGATCCAGGCGCTAAAGGTACAGGCCAACAAGTCGATCAATCTGCCCAAGCGCAAACACGGCAACATCCCTCTATAAGCTGCAAATCATTTCATCTGCCTAGATCGTTATTGCACTCTCAATCGAGCTCCGCCCTGCCTTTGATTGGGATCAGATTGCTTGTTGAGTGGTTTGAGAGCCGGATAGATTAGACGTGCACTAAAATTGACTGCTTCTTGGTCCAAATTTTCGCCTACATCTTCGTCTTCATCACCAAATATTTCCACCAGATTGATATGACAGGCTAAGGGATCGGGATGCAGTGTTTCAACGCGCCCCAAAGCGTCATCACCATCAGTCAATTTATAAAAATGAGCTAGCAATTGTTCTGGAAAAGGGGCACCACAGGCAATAAAAACTCCATTGACAATGGCAGGATGACCAGCAAATTTAGCTTTGACTCTTTGCAGCTGAATAAAATAGTCTTTGACAGTATTCAGCATTTCATCATATCCACGACGCTTTACAAAGGCACTAGAAAAGACGAGCCCCGAAAGATAAGGCTCTTGGCGCGCGGAGAGAAAGGTCAATTGCCAGGCAGGCAGCAGGACTTTGTCCATCATGCCCCTATCGACCTGTTTTACGGTTATATGATCTACTTTTGGGATAGACTCGAAAGGTCTTTTGTGCCGATTGTAGAGTCCTGACTGATGGCACTGGACAAAGTAGTCCTTAATGACAAACTCGATCAGAGACATCGGCCAGTGAAAATCACTGGCCATATCGAGCGGATAATCGATCTGCAGATTTGCCACAGCCGCCTCGAGATCCTGGCGAGTGACTTGACGCGGGGCCTGCAAAACTGAGCTCAGGTTGTAGGCCTCGCGGTCGGGATAAATAATCTTGATAGTGCTCGTATTGGGTTTGAGGGCTTCTAGACTCTCTTTGAGGGGCAGATAATATTGCTTCAAAATTAGACGCCACGTCCTTTTGCAAAGATATAAAGCTTGGGTAAACGTGGTACATGTATGGTAACGACTTTATGGTCGTCTGTGTTGCATGCTCTCGCGCAAAATACCAATCTGACAAAACATTGGGGGATTTGTTGAAGGAAGAAAAAATAGCGCAAGGGGCTGACAATACATATTTGGCGGTGCATATATCAGGTAAACTGGTTAAAGGCGTCTTGGCGGTTGCATCTTACTTTTGTATTTGGGAAAGTAAGCGCGTATTATCAAAACTGCGCGAACTAATGTATTTGTTAGAAGCAGCTTCAAGCGGCTATCAGTCGACCGTGGCAATTATGCCTGCCGGTCTCCTTCAACGGGCTTGGATTCATTAACAAATGCCTTTATTACCAACCAAAAACTCTGCTACCGACGAATTTGAAGAAACCGCGCTCTCGGTTTTGACCCTCCTTAAAAAAGGCGGGGTAAAGGAGCGCAATGATTTTGTCTGGGTACACCAAGAACGGGTCTATGCGGTTGCATACCTTGGCACAGGGGATCCAGATCACGCCGAAGAAGTGACTTTGGCCACCTTTAGCAATGCCTTTAACAGTCTCAACCAAAATCTCCCCAAAAATCCTGATCTAACAGTTTGGGACTGGCTTTCGCAATTTGTTGTCGATGCCATGGCCGAGTACCACAATCAAAACAGCGGTCCACCCGATGACGAAGATAGCGACCCGGCCCAGGACGGATCGGCCAGCATGGACTGGGAGACCACAGTCCTATTGGGCGTGCAGAGGGTCAAACGCTGCATCAACTCTTTACCTCAGGACCTCAAGAGAGTCTTTATCTTGCGCCACAATCTGGACCTCAATTATGAGCAAATCTCGATCGTGAGCAACCAAACCATCGAAAAATGCATGGCTCAGCTTTACAGAGCCAGAGTACAAGTCGTCAAATGCCTAGGCCGCGGCTAAGCCGACAAACGATACCCCCAAACGCTAGAAGGTCCACAGATGTCCGACGCTCAATTCAGATTACTAATCCAAAGGTCATTCGACGAAGAATTGACCAAACAAGAGCATCGATCTCTGGTCAATCACCTGGAGACCTCGGAGTCTGGCCAAAAATTTCATCATCAGCTCGAGCAGATGATACAAGCCTCGCAAGACAGTCCTTTGCCGGATGAACTGCATCCGCAAAATCCAGAAGCGCTGGCTAAACGCATCATCGAACAGATGCCTCAAAAAAAGACCTCCTTCCTGAGCATGTTTGCAGCCCTCTTTGGTGGCGGTATTGGTGGCAACAAAAATGCTGGAGGCAAGTCGACCTCTTCCAAGCCTATGGGCAAAGGTCCCGCAGGCAGGCCTCCGGCTGGGCGTGGCTCTAAACCAGCCAAGGCTCAGGATCCCGACCAGGACCTCGCTCCAAGTGCCAGACCGCCAAAGGGTGGGATGTTTCGCAAGCAAGCGGCCGTTCCAAATCAAGAAGAAACAGAAAATCAAGCCGCCAATTTTTCGCGACTCAAATCCATCGGTGCCCGTGGTGAAGCTCAACAGGATTCTCGCGAAGCCCAATCCACAACTCGCTCTCTTGGCGAAAAATTTGGCATGCCGGGCGCCAGCATGGCCGGTGCAGACGAAGGCCCTCTGACACTTGCCGAATCGATCAGGCGCAAGGTCTCCGAATCGCAAAAGCTTTCTCCAGTAGAAGAAGCAGACATGTCAGGCTCCTTCGAAGAACCAAATCATGACGTATTCGCGCGCACTCAACCTGCCATGGAACCTCCGCAACACAATGCTGCCATATCTGCAGGATTTTCCAATGCGCCTAGTGCAGCTGACTGGATGGCTCCGGGACAGACCCCCAATCTTCAATCCAAGTCTTCTATTGGTTTGGCGCCTCCTGGAGGCCAGGTAGCAGGCAGGACTGCAGACAACTCTTTCACTGGTAACAATCCTGACAATCAACCATCACAGTCGCCATCTTGGGGCACCGCACCTGCTGGTACTGCCGACGCCACTCCTCCGAGCGGCCAGGTCGGCTGGGGACACGCTGCCAATCAGGAAGCAGCGGCCAGTCAAGGAGCTCCGGGCGCCATACCCGACAATACTTGGGGTTCTGGATGGAACAACCCAGAAACCGAAGGGCGAGCTCCTTTGAAATCTTCTGATAGCTGGGCCATGCCTGATCAGGCTTCCAGCCAAGATGGTAATGCCAGCACGGGTTGGGGAGATGCAGCCGCCGCAACAGGTCCGGCGCCCTACAACAATACAGCTCAATACGCAGATCCAGCGCCTCAGGCCAACCCTCAACCAGTCAGCGATCCCGGCGGGTGGGGAGGATGGGGCGGCAATGCTCAAGATAATAGTCCGGCTCCGCAGTCTCAAGGCGCTGTCGACAATGCAGGGCAATCTCCGGCGGCCTGGGGACATCAAGCCAATCAGCAGGGCCAAGCACAAGAAAATACCAATTCTAATCCAGGGGGCTGGGGATCTGCCGATAGCTGGTCGGCTCCAAGCTATCAGGCACAGAATCAGAGCGCTCCTGCTCCTTCTTCAGACCCGTGGTCTCAGACAAGTCAAGCAGACAACCAACCTTTTCAAGCAGATATGCCAGCGACTGCCGGCTCAGCTGCCGCACCTGCAGCTGATCCCTGGTCTCAGGCAAGCGCTATAGGCGCAGCCGATAGTGGCATCTCAGCTCCCATATCAGCTCAAACTCCAAGCGTTGGCGGATGGGGTAATTCTTCCCAAGGTCAGGCTCAAGGCGCTCCGGCATCAAATGCAGGTGAGAGACCCTCCTGGTCCATGGAAGCCGAACAAATGGAAACCGGTACATGGACCGCCTTTAAACCAGGCAGTGGAGCACTCAATGCCGGACCAAATATA
>Ga0233438_10005464_pt1 | contig 10667 bp, 7 predicted proteins | sample SI_123_September_FD_182720 | JGI IMG/M metagenome (GOLD analysis project Ga0233438, IMG submission 182720) | Seawater microbial communities from Saanich Inlet, British Columbia, Canada - SI_123_September2016_10_MG | ecosystem: Environmental > Aquatic > Marine > Inlet | place: Canada: British... | reverse complement strand
TCACTGCCCCGTTCTTGATCCACGGCTCGATCAACTCATCGAACCGATTAAGCAGGATTTGGATTCAACGGGTTGGGCTGCCGACCATGATTTGATTCATGCAAAGGGCTTACGTCACCTTGGCTTGCGCCTGGGTCACCACAGTGGAGAGGTGTTGATCACGTTGATCAGTTCCCATGATCGCTACCCAGGTTTGTTGGAACTGGCGGAGGACTGGATGGATCGTTGGGAGATGGTGAAAGGTGTCTGCCTCAATCTCCAACCCAAGCCAAATAATTTGGTTTTAGGCCCTGAAACCTTGCTTGTGGCGGGGTCGGCGACCATCGCTGAAGAGTTTTGTGGAATCCATCTGCAACTCAATAGCAATACCTTTTTCCAGATCAACACTCCTCAGGCAGAGCACATCGTCAATGTTCTCTGCGACTGGTTAACAACCGAAATTGGTGAGGGAACTGTCGTCGATGCTTACTGCGGTATCGGCACGATCAGTCTTCCTCTCGCGGCTAAGGGATTTGACGTGATCGGATTGGAACTTCATCAGGGTTCTGTCGATCAAGCCCTCCTCAATGCCATGAGAAATAACTTGTCAGATCAGTGTCGATTCCGCGCTGGTGATGTGGTGGATCTTTTGGAAGCAGCGTTGGTTGGAGCTGACGCCCTGGTGCTCGATCCACCAAGGCGCGGCCTTGATGCTCGAGTCGTTCAGACCATATTGGACACTCCACCGCAGCGATTGGCTTACCTCAGTTGTGATCCTGCAACCCAGGCAAGGGATTTAAAAATGTTGACGGAACCTGATGGCCCTTACCGGTTGAAGAAGCATCAACCCGTCGATTTTTTCCCCCAAACCACTCATTTGGAGTCATTAGCTCTGCTGGAACGCGTCAGCTCCGAAGCTCAGCTTTGAACTGTTTCGATAAGGCAGCTCTTACTTTGTCGTGCACTGGCTGAATCTTGTCGTCCGTAAGCGTTTCATTTGGACTGCGGTACCGCAATCGAAAGGCTTGTGAAACCTTGTTATCACCGAGTTGGTTGCCTTCGAAACGGTCGATCAATTCCACATGTTCCAAGAGAGGCTTTCCCGCTTTTCGGATGGCCTGAATTAAATCGCCAGCTTTGCTGCTGCGATCGACGACAACGGCAAGATCTCGTTCGCTAGCGGGCACTGTGGGGAATGGTTTGTAGTTCGGAGTCCAACGGTTGCTTCGGGTTGCTGCATCCAACAAACGATCTAATTCCAGTTCAAATAAATACGTGCATTCCGGAAGGGATAGGTCATCGGCGAGGGCCGGATGCAACTGGCCAAAACACCCCAGGGGGCGTCCTTCTAACACCAAGGTTGCTGCCCTTCCGGGATGCAGTCGCGCATCATCCGCAAGGGGTCGATCACTGAGATCGAGATGCATGGCAGCCATCACCCGAGAGAGAACACCGCGAGCTTCGTAATAGTTGGGAGCCTTGTATTTCCCATTGGTGCTCCAACGTTCCAACCGACGATCTCCACAGATCACTCCTGATACAACCCCGGCTTGTTCGACCGATTCAGGCGAGCCGCTGTAGGTGTAACCCACTTCAAAAATGGAACATCCAGCCATGGATGCTTTGAGATTACGAACACAAATTTGAAGATGCTCCTCCCACAGGTTGGTGCGCAGATGGCTGGTTTCTGCCAAAAGCGGATTACTGATTGGGATCCGTGCATCTCCATCGGAGTTGCCGACGAGGGACAAGGTGGTGATTTCTTGTAGCCCTGTCGAGCAGAACAGTTGTCGTAATCGACGCTCTGCCTGCTGGCGAGGTGTCAGTGCGCCAGGGGCAACTGGGTCGGGGAGGTGCGCTCCAAATTTGTCAAAGCCAACGAGGCGAGCCACTTCCTCGATTAAATCCACCTCTCGATGCAGGTCTTGGCGGCGAGACGGTGGTGTCATGACCTCCCAGCCCTCGTTTGTGGAGCTGAGCTCACAGCCAAGGGCGGTTAAGCACTGTTCGATGGCGTTATCGGCCAGATCCACTGGACCCGAGCCGCCGTCAATTGGACCTAATAATTGGTGCAGTGCTTCTCGGCGCAGTACCAAAGGAGAAGGGGTTTTTGGGCCCTCTCCACCCACCCAGCGGCCGTTGACGCGGCAGGCAAATTGTTCGTTGAGTAGGTCAATCGCCCGTTCTGAACAGGCCAAGGTGATTTCCGATGGCAAACCCTTCTCAAAGCGGCTACTTGCATCCGTTCGCAATCCCACAGCCCTAGACGACTGGCGCACACGAATGGGTGAAAACATGGCTGATTCCAACCAGATTTTTGTCGTGGAGTCGCGGACAGCGCTGTCTCGGCTTCCCATCACACCAGCAATCGCAATGGCATGGTCATGGCAAGTGACGACTTGGACTCGGGGATCGAGGCTCAAAGACTGATCATCAAGGCCAACAAAGGTTTCTTGATCCTTTGCAGGTCGAACAGCAAAACTGCAAGCGTCAACTGACTGCCCCGTCAGGGTTTCCAGAGCTTCCGCATCAAAGGCATGCAAGGGTTGTCCTTGTTCCAGCATCACCAGATTGGTGATGTCGACAACGGCGTTGACGGCATTAATTCCGGCACGGTTGAGCCGTTGCTGAATCCACTGCGAAGAGTGTTGTTCCCCATGCACTCCCTCGACAGAAGCGATGCCGTAGTAGCTGCCATCAAGCTCTGTTTGGAGCGGTTCTTGATGTGGTGTGTGATTGAGCGATGGCAGTGAAAGCGCAGCATTTGTGAGGGCTGCCACCTCCCGTGCGATTCCAACCATCGACAATCCATCGGGACGATTGGCGGTAATGGCTAACTCCAACACCGTGTCATCTAATCCGAAGAGTGCTGCCACGGGTGTGCCAACCGCGGGCACCTCTTTCGCGGTGTCTTCCAGAACGGCGATCCCCGACGATTCGGCGGTCAGCCCCAATTCCGAAAGGGAGCAAATCATTCCATTACTGGCGACGCCCCGAAGTTCGCCGGCCTTGATCGTCAGATCCACCGCCGGCAGCACGGCACCCACTGTGGCGACGGGGACATGGATACCTGCCCGCACATTGGCGGCTCCACAGACAATTTGAACAGGCTCTTCAGCACCGATATCGACGCTGCAAACACTAAGTTTGTCGGCATTGGGATGTTTCTCCCGTGTCAGAACATGGCCGACCACAACTCCCCGTGCACGCGCACTGAGATCGTCCACGTCTTCCACTTCAAACCCAGCCATGGACAGGCGTTCGGCAAGATCATCTACCGAGTCATCCACCTGGACCAGTTCTCTTAGCCACGACAGGGATACCCGCATCGGAAGTAGGCCGAATTGTCCGCAATCTTAGGAACAGCATCTTTGAGGATTCGAGGGGTCTACGAGGTAAGATCTTTGTTTGTCATTCACTTCGCACCTGCGGTGCAACGTCCTTTATGGCTAAAAACAAGGGCGTCCGGATTGTGGTCACTCTCGAGTGCACAGAATGCCGGTCCGCTTCCGCTAGCGAAAAACGTTCACCAGGCGTTGCGCGCTACACGACCGAGAAGAACCGAAGGAACACCACCGAGCGGCTGGAGATCATGAAGTTCTGTCCACAACTCAACAAAATGACTCTCCACAAAGAGATCAAGTGAGCCTGCAGACCTTCCACCCATTCAACCGTTCCTAATTCATGTCGAGCTCGTTTTTCAAGAAGCGTCTTTCTCCGATTAAGCCCGGGGATCCCATCGATTACAAAGATGTGGATCTGCTCAAGAAATTCATTACAGAGAGGGGGAAGATTCTTCCCCGCCGTCTGACTGGTCTGACTGCTAAACAGCAGCGAGACCTCACTAATGCAGTAAAGCGCGCACGCATTGTTGCCCTTCTGCCCTTCGTTAACCCCGAAGGTTGATTGCACGTCTAAACATTCAGCAACTTGGTGAAAGCCTCAGTTAAGGCCAACGACATTGTTGCTCTTGTTTTAAAGGGAGTCCCCCTGATTGGCCGTCTTCTGTCCCTAAAGGGCAGCAAGGCGGTTGTTTCTTTTGGAGGACAACGACGTGATCAAGACGTCCCTCTTCGGGATCTCGTTGGTTTAGGTCATTTGTCTGACCAACCTCTGCCAACACCTGATGAGGTGTCGGAGATGTTGCCCGACCGAAAAACAGGAGCAGAAGCCTGGTGGATCCTGGCTGCCGATGGTGATGCTGCGCAGCTGAACCAAACTCTTGTCGAGTTGACGGGTCTCTTGAGAGCTTCCGCTGAGACTCCTGACATTGCAGCAACCTGGTCTTGGTTGCATGGTGATCAACCATGGTTCCGCTGGCGTCGAGATCAGACCATCTCTGCCTTGCCCCTGGACGAGATTCAACGCAAAAGGAAGCTTCAAAAACAACAGCGGCTAGCGCAAGAGCACGAACGATTGCAGATTGCAGTGCTTGCTCAATCGTCCCCACTCACCCCTGGGCAGCTGGAAGCACTTGATCCTGAGTGGAGTGATCGATTGGATCGCTTGGTGGATCGTCTTCGTGATGATGCCTCGACCTTGAAGGACGATCCCGATGTGGCCCTTTGGTCGAAGCTCTTTTCGCTCAGTCCTGATCTGGCCACTCTGCGGCAATGGTGCATCCAACGGGGGCTCGTTGATCCTCATCAGCCCCGTGCCCTACGCAGCAGTGTTTGGTCGGAATCATTCTCGACAGAGCTGGAGGAAGAAGCCCAACGGTTGATGTCGATTGCTGAACAGCAGCAACCCGGAGACGAGAAGCGTCTTGATCTGTGTCACCTGGCTACGTACACCCTCGATGATGCGGGGACCCGAGAAATCGATGACGGCGTTTCACTCGATGTTCAAAACGGTGATGCTTGGATTTGGATTCATATCGCTGATCCAGCACGTCTGATCACCCCTGGTAGTCCGTTAGATCAAGAGGCCCGTCGTCGGGCCACCAGCCTCTACCTTGCCGATGGTGTGCTTCCGATGCTTCCCCTCGGCCTTGCCGCAGGTCCCCTAAGCCTTCGTGCCGGACAACGCACAGCAGCCATGAGTGTCGGTGTGCTGCTGGACGATTCAGGAGCCATCGTTGACCGTCGTATTACGAGGAGTTGGGTCTTGCCTCGCTATGGGCTCACCTATGCCGATGGCGATGAACTGATCGAGTTAGCGCCTCCTGGTGATGAAACCTTGGCTGATTTATCCCAGTTGATGCAGCTGCGCTGTCGATGGCGTCGTCAACAAGGGGCCTTGATGTTTGATCGAATGGAAGGACGCTTTCGGCGTTCTGAGGGTGAGTTGTCCCTCCAATTGGTTGAACCCAGCCTGGCTCGTTTGATGGTGAGCGAATCGATGTTGCTGATGGGAGCAGTGGTGGCGGATCTTGGTTGTCAAGAAGGTTTTGCTTTGCCATTTCGAAGTCAGCCGCCCGCAGAGCTTCCGTCGCAGGCTGAACTCGATCAATTACCCGAGGGTCCAGCCCGCGATGCTGCGATCAAGCGATGCCTTAGTCGTGGGGTGCAGGGAACAAAGCCAATGGCGCATTTCAGCCTTGGACTGTCTGCCTATGTGCAAGCCACGTCACCCATCCGTCGTTATGCCGACCTGGTCGCTCACCGTCAAATCATTGCCCATCTGGAGGGCTTGACCCCGTTGAGTGAATCTGATTTAGGTGAATTAATCGACGACCTAGACGATCCACTCCGTCAGTCGATTCAGATCAGCCGTGAAGACCAGCGCCATTGGCAACAGGTGTGGTTTTCTCAGCACCTTGATCAACAATGGGACGCCGAATTTCTTCGTTGGCTACGACCACAAGATGGTTTAGCTCTTGTGCATATTGCTGATTTAGCGATGGATTTCGTTGGACGGGCGGACCAAAGCAATCCGAATCCGGGCGATCGGATGACCCTGACGGTGAAACTGGCTGATCCGGACCGAGGGGAATTGCAGCTTCAGCTGGCGTAATCAATCACACCAAGCAAACGGAGCCAGGGTCCCCAAGGATTGCGGACAGCGCGAATACGAATGGTTCCACTGCTGCCGGCTTGGTGATGCAGCCATTGGTTGATGGCTGGCTCAAGCGTGATGACGGGCCAATGGCCTGCGTCAGTAATCAATTGAAAACCACCCTCCGCAGTGGTGCTAACCGTGCCAATGAACAGCTCTTCATGGCGATCTTTTGGCGCTGCATTGAGGCCTGGTTGATCGAAATTGACGGATCGGGGCAAGAGGCCCATGGGGTCTATCTGGTCTGGTGCAGCCAGTCCCTGTTCCTGAGCTGTTTTCCAATGGGGATGCCATGCCGGCCACTGCCATAACGGCAACACTGCTGCCGGAGCCGTTGGTTCGTGGAGAAGATGCATTTGAAGAATCTCCACCGGCAGTTCAATGGGACGGCAGGAGCGATGGACCGCTAACGCTGCTGCTAATCCAGCGGCTTGGCCGATGTTGAGAATTAAAGGTTGCAGCCTTGTTGCCCCATTCGCCATGTGACTCACGCTGAAGCCTTTGTCCGCCATTAAAAGGTTGGGCACCGTTTCGGAGACCAAAGCGCCGTAGGGAACGCAAAAGGGGGTACCGGTCCAACGTCCGCCCCACCGACAACTTTTGGGCGCAAGGGGCCAGTCCTCCCCTGGGTAGTGATGGTCGTTGGCATAGGTACCGACGGCGACGCTGGTGCATCGGCCTGCGTCATTCAATGGCAATGGACCACGACGGGCATCGTTCGATATGGGCAGCAAATCGCGCTCTGTCACGGTTGCTGTCCCGACGAGTCGACGACTTTCCCGCCAGTAGGGCATTAGGGCTACAGACGGGTTGGAGCCGGGAAAAGCTTGTCCTGGAGTGATCCATCCGTTGCTGCAGTGTTGAAGAGCAGACAAAAAAGACAAGCTGTGCGCTTGCATCTCGGCGGCCAGCGCCTGTCTCTCCTGAGGTTCAGGGCTGATGGCCCTGTGCAGACCGTGATGCCAATCGTTGCCGTGCAATGGCCAATTGAGCATGACTAAGCCACCGGGTAAGCGTCCGTAGGTGATCGTCCGCTCCAAACCAAAGGAGGTCGTGCTCAATTCGAAAGGCTGTGCGGGCGTTGAGGCCTTGGACGGTGGGCGGAAAAGTGGGCGGGACTGACTGAGTTGTCCCATCACAACCCAAGTGGGTGATTGAACAGGTTGTTGGTTGAAGAATGCTTCGTCGTTCAGCCGACTCTGGCTGGGAGCACTGGGTTCATCCCATTGTTCCTTGGCTTCCCATCCCCAGCGGTAGGGCACTTCTGTCAGGGCAAGCAGGTCTCCGAGATCGCTGCCATCAATAAAAATCGCCGCCTCAACGGAGAGCTTCGACTGTTGCTGTGTTGGTGCCCCCTGCTGAATGTCGAGACGCTGAATCACCCCATCCCGCTGAACAAGGTTTCGCAGCTCGCAATCCCCATACCACTGCAACAACGGCTCGTTGTGGACCCAGCGCTGCAGAATCTGCTCGGCCAATTGAGGTCTGTAGCCAAAACAACTCACCCAATTGTGATCGAGTCCTAGTGGTTCACTGCTTTGAAGTTCCCGCAACAACGCCCCCCAGAGCCCCGTTTGCCAGCACGTCAGTTCATGGCCGTCCGGTGCACACACACCCGCAGCGCTCACCATTCCCCCTAGCCATGGCCCCGGCGTGAACAGAATGGTGGAGGCACCGCTTCGTGCCGCTTGCAGTGCAGCTGCAACGCCTCCGGTTCCACCGCCCCAAATCAATACGTCCTTGCGAATCATGGGGTCTTGATGAATGGTTGCTGGAACACCTTTAAAAATTCAGACCCAAGGGTTGCCGTTGTCGAGGGAGGTGGTCGTTAAACTCTGGCGTCGCTGCGGTGCAGCGGAGTTTTCCTCCCGACGATGTCTTACACCCTTACGACTCCGCTCTATTACGTCAATGACAAGCCGCATCTCGGCAGCGCATACACAACTTTGGCTTGTGATGCACTGGCACGTTTCAAACGTCTGACCCAACACGACGTGGTGTTCATCACGGGGGTGGATGAACACGGACAGAAAATTCAACGCACGGCTGAACAGAACAACATCACCCCCATCGACCACTGCGACAAGATCAGTGCTCGCTATCAAGATCTTTGGTCACGATGGAACATCAGCGAGGATCGTTTTGTTCGGACGACAAATCCTCGTCACCTTCAGCTCGTGGAGCAGTTTTACGAGCGTGTGAAAGCCTCCGGAGACATCGTTACCGGTCGACAAACGGGTTGGTACTGCGTGGGATGCGAAGAATACAAAGATGATCCAGATGATGCCGTCGATCCCCTCTGCCCCATTCATCAAAAAAACCTTGAGTGGCGAGACGAGGAAAACCTCTTTTTCCGCTTATCGCGTTATCAAAATGAAATTGAAACGTTGATCGCGCAAGATGACTTCATTGCACCAGCGAGTCGGCGACAGGAAGTTCGTAATTTTGTGGCCCGAGGACTTCGGGATTTTTCAATTTCAAGGGTCAATGTGTCTTGGGGGCTCCCCGTCCCAGGACACCCAGGACATACGTTCTATGTGTGGTTTGACGCCCTTCTTGGCTATCTCACTGCTCTCTTAGATGATGGTGGTTCCGTCGATCTCGATCGGTTGGAGCACTGCGGATGGCCAGCTTCCGTTCACGTAATCGGGAAAGATATTTTGAGATTTCATGCCGTTTTTTGGCCTGCAATGTTGTTGTCTGCAGGACTTCCTGTCCCGAAGCGCGTTTTTGGTCATGGTTTTTTGACCCGCGAGGGACAAAAAATGGGTAAATCCCTAGGAAACGTTCTCGACCCTGAATTGTTATTGGAACGGTATGGAGCAGATGCAGTGCGTTGGTACTTGCTAAGGGATATTCAGTTTGGTGATGATGGTGACTTTCAACAACAACGTTTCTACGATTTAGTTAACAATGATTTGGCTAACACGATTGGAAATCTTCTAAATCGCACCACATCAATGGCGCGAAAGTGGTTTGACGATTCAGTTCCACCTAATGTGATCGATATAAAAACCAAGTACCCACTTGAATTAAAAGCTCAAGCCACGATTGAAACGGTTTGTCGATGCATGCCGGAACTTGGTTTTAAGGCCGCGTCGGAAGCGATTTTGCAACTCGCCATTGCTGCGAATGGACACCTCAACGACACAGCTCCTTGGAGTCGTATGAAACAGCCGGGACAAGAAGATGTCGTTGCGAACGATCTTTATATTGTGCTTGAGTCAACTCGGATTGTTGGGTTACTGCTGGCCCCATTACTTCCCGATCTAAGTGCTCGGATCTTGGATCAATTGAATTGTCGTTTGGATCCTGAACATTGGTTGGATCAACTTCGCTGGGGTGGGTTGACTTCGGGAGCTGAGTTGCCAAAACCAGTACCTGTGATGCAGCGTCTTGAATTAGACGAAGAATCTTGATATGAAGCCAGTCAAATCTTTTAAATGTAAGTGGATCACTGCTGTCATTAGTACCACTTTCTTGATTTCTTCGTGCGAATCTCAGCCAGTGGTTCAAGAGAAGAACCAGGGTTCAACTCCATTTGTTTTTCGATCATTAGATCTTAAGCAACGGCGGCCCGATGGTGTTCGCGATTGGGAGCTGACCAGCCCTGAGGCTCGCTACAACACCGCTGCACGAACTGTTCGGGCCAGGAGTCCACAGGGCATTCTCTATTTTGAAGATAAGCCTTCCTTCATGATCAGTGCAGAGCATGCAACTGTCGTCAACGATGGTGAGCTCGTTGTTCTTGAGGGCACAGTCCGCCTAAAGCGTCTAGGAACATCTCCTTTACTCATCCAGGGAGACCGTTTGATTTGGCGGCCAGCATTGTCAACAATGGTGATTAATCAAAGGCCCTCAGCTCTAAACCGCAACTCAAAACTTGTTTCCAATTCACTGACGTTTCAGCAGGATAGTGGGCAGCTTCTATTTACGGGACCGACAAAACTTTCGCGTTGGGAGAAAAACTACAGCTCCACTATTGACCCACAAACGCTGATCACAGCTGGTCATGGTAAATGGAATTTAAATAGTGGAATGATTGCTGCTGTTGGCCCCATCATTGCGAATCAATCAAATGGTCGGCAGCTCACAGCTGTTTCGATGCAAGGCAATACAACAAAAAATTATCTGGATTTGAAAGCTCCGGTTCAATTCAAGCTTGAGGATGACAAAGCTGTTGTTGATGCAGGCGAGACCCGCTGGGACTTCGAACAAAATCAATTGTCATCAAAGGCACCGGTTTCTGCTTCGCTAACGAAAGGAGAGGTGCATGGTGTTGGCTTCATCATTGACATTCCCCGCAACACATTGACGATCTCTAATTCTTGTAAAGTCGCACAACCTGATAAGAATCTAACAGCCAATCGCTGCTCGTGGAATTGGAAAAATGATCTCCTTACAGCTGCTGGACGTGTCAATCTCAAAGAATCTGGAAGTGATCAAGTACAGCGTGCTGATCAGATGCAAGGTGAATTTAATCCGGATGGCTCGATACGCTTTTCTCCATCACAAAATCGGGTTAAAACTCAAATTAAATTAGAATCTGGGAAGAATAAAGATACTAATCAGAAGCGTCCTTCTCAAGTGCAGTTCTAAGTCGTTGCGTCCAGCCTTCTAGCCAACGTTCGTCGGACTGGCTGAAACAACGTTTCGACCAACCACCAACAACAACAACGCCCTCTTGACCA
>Ga0233438_10005455_pt1 | contig 10678 bp, 17 predicted proteins | sample SI_123_September_FD_182720 | JGI IMG/M metagenome (GOLD analysis project Ga0233438, IMG submission 182720) | Seawater microbial communities from Saanich Inlet, British Columbia, Canada - SI_123_September2016_10_MG | ecosystem: Environmental > Aquatic > Marine > Inlet | place: Canada: British... | reverse complement strand
GGTAGAGCTGCCTACGAAGACCAGGACAGTAACTAGGGTGCCGTGGTGGTTTAAGCCAGCTTTAGTTATTGGGGGGCTTATATTCGCGCTGGCTGTTAGCCGCGCTTTATTTCGCCCTTAACCTTTACCCCTTTATTTTTTTCTTTCTAACTTTCTTTTTTTCTTTAGCTAGATAACTAACTTAAGTTAGGTTAGTGGTAGTAACTCCGTTACCTTTAGGTATAAGGAGGTACTAACACTAACTACTAACTAGTAATAGCTAATACTAATACTAATACTAGTATTGGTAAAAAGCAACAAAGGGTTTTATTGTGCAATAGGTTTAAATACTCAATTTAACCGTTAAAGCTTTTTAGGTGGGTGCGGAGGCCGTAAGGCCGGAGCATTAAAAAAAGTTTAGTGCGTAAGCCCTAGTGTTTATAGGGGCTGGAGCGCGTGAGCGCAAATAAATGTAACTTTTTTTACTATACCATTAGGATATATGAAAAGAAAGCCCTTATATTTGTCTCAACAAACAACAAAACAATTTAATACTACTACTATGAAAACAGCAATTTACACCGATCAAATGACAAGCGGCAACCCAGTAAAGGTACAAGTGAACCGCTACGCTAAAGGTAACTGGCCAGCAGGTTTTGACACTAAAGCAAAAAATACTTACGAGTACGAGCTTGTAGTAAACGGAGAAGTAGAGTATCTTTTTAAAGATACCTTAAGAGGTGCAAGAAGCAGAGGCTACCAAACCTTATGCTTAAGATGGGCCCAAGAAAATAGAGACTAAAAACCACAGCCCCCGAAAGGGGGCGCTTACACTCAATACCCCCCGCCTTTAGCGCTTAGGTTCTTTTGGTTTGGTTTTACGGATGCTAGGGCGGGGGTTTCTTTAACACTACACAAATGGCTAAGAAAATACTTATAGCTTGCGAGGAATCCCAAGCGATTACAAAAGAGTTTAGAGCGTTAGGATATGAAGCTTACAGCTGCGACCTACTGCCTGCTTCTGGCGGTTGCCCGGAGTGGCATATTCAAGGGGACGCCATAGCAGAAGCTTACAGCGGTAAATACGATTTAATGGTAGCGCACCCGCCTTGCACTTATTTAGCTGTAAGCGGTAACCGATGGCTATACAATAAAGACGGATCTAGAAACGAGGAGCGCTACAAGGCCCAGGCAGAAGCCTTGGACTTTGTGCGCGTACTAATGCAAGCGCCTATAAAGCACATAGCTTTAGAGAATCCTGTAAGCGTTATTAGCTCTAAGATTAGAAAGCCGGAGCAAATTATACAGCCCTGGCAATTTGGAGACGAAGCGCAAAAGACTACTTGCTTATGGTTAAAGAATTTACCTAAATTAGAACACACTAATATAGTAGATAAGGGTAGCTTTTGGGAGTTTACGAGTAAGAAAGGTAAAAAGAAGCGCTTTAGTAAATGGTATACGGATGCCCTTACAAAAGCTAAAACACCCGAGGAAAGAAGAACGCTACGCAGTAAGACTTTTCCAGGTATAGCTAAAGCTGTAGCTAATCAATGGAGTAAAGCTTTAGAAGATAATTACTGCGAAACTTTATTATAGAACTGTTTAACTAAATATATATAGAATGCAAAAAGCAACAGTAACGGCAGCCCAGCCTACGGGCCAATGGAATGACCTCTATAAGTTTGAGGTAACACTAAGCGACGGAGCTACCGGCTTAGTATTTGGTAAAAGCCCACAGCTCCGCTTTGCGGTAGGCGAAGAGGTAGAGTACGAGGTACCTAAAGAAGGACGCTTAAAGCTTAATAGACCTGGATCGGGTGCAGGATATTCTAACAGTACTGGCGGAGGTAGCGCAAGCTACAGCGGAGGCGCTAAGAAGGACTACACTAAGCAGAACGCACTAGCGGCAGCGTGTACTTATCTTAATGGCTCTAAAGCTACTAAGGAGCAGATCGTACACTTAGCAGAGTACTTTAGTACGTGGCTTAAGGGAAGCGAAGCGCCGCAGGTACAGCAGACAGCTTTTAACGAAGCCCCAGCTCCGGCACCTGCCCCAACGCCAGCACCGCAAAACGTACCGGCTCCGCCAGTATTTGAAGACGACGGTCTACCGTTCTAGTTATGTATTTAACTAACTATACCGCAGACCGCGTTAGGTTAGCTTACACGTTCGCAGAGCACTTGCGCCACAATTGGCGCGAGCTCTCGGACAGTAAGCGCGACGAGCTGCTTAAAGAGATTACGGACTTAACCAACGTACAGTTTATAGAACAGCAGTACGAAAGTAGAATAGATAAAATAGAAAGCGATGGCACGTACGATAAAGCTCTTAGACGGGCAAAGCTGGGACTATAACGAGCTCCTGGAGCAGATGCTTAAGGACGACTTTTACTACGGCTATCTAGGTAAGGCAGCGCTAAGCAGCTCCAGCTTAAAGAAGCTACTGCAAAGCCCCAAGGTCTACCAAGCGAGCCTAAGCGAAGAGCAGGTAGAGACTAAGGCTTTAAGAGAGGGTAAGCTTATACACTTGCTTTTACTGGAGCCACATAAAGAGGATAGCCTTAACGTAATAGAGGTTAAGACGAGAACCTCAAAAGCTTATAAGGAAGCGGCTGTAGAGTTTGGCAGCGACAATACCTTTACAGCGGTAGAGATCGCAACGGCTAAGAAAGTAGCTAGAGCGGTAAAGGACTGCCCCGAAGCTTGGGAAATGATTTACGGCGCAGCTACTGAGGTACCGGTAGCGGGCGAGATAATGGGCTTACCCTTTAGAGCTAAGGCCGATATATTACACAAAGGTACGCGTATCGTAGATTTAAAAACTACGGGTAACGATTTAAGTAAGTTTAAGTACGACGCTTATAGTTTTGGTTACGATGCCCAGGCGGCAATCTATACGCACCTCTTCGGTCTAGAAGAGTTTACCTTTCTAGTAGTAAGTAAGAGCACCTACGACGTAGGTATATTTACTACTACCCCGGAATTTATAAAGAGCGGTAAAGCTAAGGTAGCTAAAGCTATCGAAGTGTACCGGGACTACTTTATAGAGGGGAAGCCTTTAAGCTCGTATGTAATACGAGGAGAGCTTTAAAAAATAGGGGGCCGGTATTCTATGGCCTTTACGGCTAGTAGTAGTTTTTGTTGTTGTTAACCCGGCCCCCTTCTTTATCTTATTTATGGAAGAAGAACAACTAGCGAAGCTTATAGAAAGCAGGACAAAAAAACCAGCTAAAGACTATAAGCTTTTAGAGGCGACGCTCCGACCAGGAAAGCGTAAGCCGAAAAAGCGTAAAATTAAAAGAGTTTAATTGTGAAAAATAACGTTAAGAATTACCTAAGAAAAAAGAGGCATTTAAGGTATGTAAATAAATACCTTGCTTCTACCCGCTGGGAGATCATTAACACGGTAATAGCAGCAAGCGCTACCGAGTACACCCCAGCAGTAACGAAGCACCTAGAAAACCTAGGAAGCCTTATAAGAAAGTACGAACGCCGCAGAAGGTGGCTAAAATTTTAAGACGTGGATAGACTAAACAAATTTAAAGAAGGCGTAAAGCTTGTAGCTTTAATGCAGGCAACGCTAGAGCAGATGGATAACTTAAGAGGGACTAGCCTATATAAGCTACAGCTTAAGTATATGATGAATAAGCTAGAGGTACTTTTAGAGCGCACGCTTAGAAACCCTCTAAACAGCTTAGACAAAGAAGACCCGGACTTACTTACTAGGATCCAAAGTAATATAGAGCTCGTTATGGGTATGGACTTAGAAGAGCTGGCAATGCTTCGCCAGGAAATAGACGAGTATAGAGCGGGTAAGGACTAGGGTAACGCTTCTTAATTCGCGAATCGCAAAGTAAGGGTAAAACCTGACGATATAGTACACAAAGTAAGGGTAAATCCTTACAATTATAGGCGCACACATATAAAAGTAGGCGCAAACCTTTAACCCGAAAGAGAAATGAAAGACCAGTTACTTAACTTAATGAACCGAGACCTTAACGATAACGGTTTAGAGAATGATTGAAAATATAGTAATAGCACTTATACTAATAGCGTGGAATGGCTACCTAGTATATAAGTGGCAAAAGGATAAATAGCTATGGATTACTTAAGCAGAGAACTAGAAGACTACCAGTACTACGTAGATACAACCTGCGAGAAGTGCGGAGAATCAACGGACCCCGATTACTACGACTGTAGATGCAGCGATGAGGAAGAATAAAGAAATAGTACTAACGCTAGGAAAGGTACCTAGCTTAAATAGTTTTTATGCCGGCTCACATTGGACAAAAAGAAAGAAAGCTAAAGACGCAGCACTCGAAGCGATTAAAGGCCAACTGGGCCACAATAAAGGAGCTGCTTATAATAGCTTTAGAGTTACTGCGTATGTTCGCTACCGCTACGATTTGGATAACAGTATTATTGCTGTTAAATTCACTAGCGACGCTCTTAAGACCTTGGGCTGGATTAAGGACGACAGCCCTAAATACTTTCGACACCTGCTTTTGGTATGGTCGGAACAAGTACCAAGAGATGAAGCGCAAATAACTATAGAGCTATCGGATGAACACCCGTAACAAAGGAGCTCTAGCAGAATACCGCTTTATAAGTTACGCTATAAGCTTAGACTTAAGAGTACTAGCGCCAGCTGTAGAGGGCTACCCTTACGACTGCGTTATAGATAACGGTAAAAGGTTCTACCGGATCCAGGTAAAGTATGCCTCAAGGGATAAGAGATGCAGCAAAGCCTTTACTTCTATGCTACAGCGAAAGGTAAGCGGCAATAACAGTATTTTTAAGAAGTACACAGCTGAAGAGGTAGACTACTTTGCTCTTTACATTTGGTATATAGATACCTTTTTTATTATTCCTTTCGATGCGATAGAGGGTAACAGTATAAACCTCAACCTAGCAAACGATAAAAACAAGTATACACAGTATAAGAATAACTGGAAGCAACTACTACGCTAATAATGACAACAACACAACAAGCAGCCAGCAAATACTTAGAGCACGGGTACAGCCCTATACCTTTGGTAAGTGGGCAGAAGCGCCCCCTACTTAAGGACTGGACTAAGTATAAAGAAAACCCTATAGAAGACCTAAACCTATTTACTACGGACAGCTTAGGCCTAGTATGTGGTTACAACGGTCTAGAGGTATTAGATATAGACGCTAAGCACTTTACCGGTAACGAGTTCGAAGAGTACATAGAACTACTAGAGGCTAACGGCCCCGGTATCTTAGCTAAAATGGTAATACAGCAAACCCCTAGCGGAGGGTTTCACTTCCTATATAGATGCGAGGTAATAGAAGGAAACCAAAAGCTAGCGAAGAACCTAGCTAAAGAGGTAACCTTCGAGACTAGGGGCGTAGGAGGCCAAGTAGCAGCCTGGCCTACTCCCGGCTATAAGCTAGAGACTAAAGCTAGCGCTATTCAATGGATCACAGCAGAGGAGCGCGATATAGTGCTAGGCTGCGCTAGAGAGCTAGACGAGACGCCTAAAGTAGAGGTAACCTATACAGCACCTAAACAAAGCTTTAACGACAGCGAAGAGCTTACACCCTGGGCAGATTATAACAGTAAGGTAGACTGCCTTACTATATTACAAAGCCGAGGCTGGACCATAGTAAGAGAGGATAGTAAGTACGTCTACGTAAAGAGACCGGGAACAACTGACGCTAGAGACAGCGGTAAGATATTTAAGGACAGCGGTAAGCTGTGGGTATGGAGTACGAGCACCGAGCTAGAGGCTGAGGTGCTTTATAACCCCTTCGCACTATATGCAGCTCTAGAGCATAGTAACGACTTTAAGGCAGCAGGTAGAGCTTTAAAAGCTGAGGGCTACGGCTACCAAGAGCCAAAGAAACTAAACGAGGTCCAGCAGTACGAGGAGGCACTAAGCGAACCTAAAGAGAGCGAAGAGCCTACCGAGGACGACCTACTAAACAAATACCTACTCGATCCTACGGAGCAAATAAGTAACCCCCCTAGCGTATTAGAGCTACGCCTAGGCCTAGAGACTTTTACACTAGGCACCGCAGGAAATATAAGCTTAATACAAGGGAAGGCCAAGAGTAGAAAAAGTTACTTTGTAAGTGCACTTGCAGCCGCAGCAATACGCCAAGGCTTTAACGAGAATATACTTAAGGCCGGTATAGTAAAGGGAACTGTTTTATACTTCGATACTGAGATGAGCGACTACCACGCGCAGAAGGTTAACCAAAGAATACTACACCTAGCCGGTATACCTACCGAGAAAGGCCAGGAGTACTTAAAGTACTTCGCACTACGTAGAGCAGATACTAACGCCGACCGGCTAGCTATTATAGAGTACGTACTTAAGAGAATAGAGGGAGTAAGCCTAGTTATTATTGACGGTATTGTAGATGTAGCTAACGGGGTAAACGAAGAAGCGGAAAGCATAGCTTTAGTTAGCCGCCTTATGAAGATAAGCGCAGACCTTAATATACACCTAACTACAGTACTACACGAAAATAAACACGATAAGAGCGCTAAGGGGCATTTAGGAAGCTACCTCACGCAGAAGAGCGAAACCGTCTACGGTGTAAGCAGAAGCGAGGACGGCTTTACTACTTACATAGAAGGGCTGTATACTAGAAACGCAAGCTTTCCGGACTTAGAGCTAAGCGTACAAGGTAGAGACGTAGATATAAGCGTAAAAGAGATGGAAGGCCCAACGGGTAAAGAGTTTAGCCCTACGGACCTAGAAAGAATAGCTAAGACTATCGTAGGAAAAACGAGAAACACAGCTATAGAATACGTGCGAGATGTGGAGCGCTGTAAAAAAGGCGAAGCAAGTAAAGCAGTTAGTTTAATGGAAGCCGCTAAAATAATTACCTTTACGCAAGAAAAATCGCCTAAAATTTCCTTAGCTTTAGAGGATAACTATAGCACGGAAGAACCGCCCTTTTAAAAAATGTACATAGAAATAGCTAAAAATACCTGGGCTTACGCCAAAGATGAAAAGGACGCCGAGCGTATAAGAGCTAAGTATAAAGACTACAAGAAGAAGCAAGGCGACCTAACTAGCCGCCACTTTATAGTTAACTACATAGAAGAAACCAACTTTATAAAATGAATCTAAGCAAACACTTAACACTAAAGGAAGCGACTAAGAGCGCTACCGCTATTAAGAACGGTATAGATAATACCCCAACCATAGCACAGCTAGAAGTACTAAAGGAGCTCGCAGTAAATATATTCGAGCCCTGCCGCCAATATATAGGAGGACCTTTAGCAGTTACTAGCGGCTACCGAGGAGAGGAACTAAATAAGCTTATAGGAGGTAGTTTAACGAGCGACCATTGTATAAGCGACGACAAGACAGCCGCTTTAGATCTAGACTGCGACGTATTTAACGGAAAGACCAACGCCCAGCTCTTTAACTACATAAGAACTACTAGAGACTTTAAGCAGCTTATTTGGGAGTTTGGAGATGAGAATAACCCCGACTGGGTACACGTAAGCTACAGCACCGACCCTACACTAAATAAGAGAGAGGTACTACTAGCTAAGAGAGAAGGACGCCGAACAGTATATGAGTACTACAAGGCGAAATAAAATAATAGAGGTAGTAGTAGGAATGCCAGTAGGCAGCAGGCTACCAGTAAGAGACTTAACCGCTATACCGACACTACACGAAGCTAATAACAGTAAATACTTAAAAGGATGCTTAAAAATAACGAATACTTATATAGAGAAGCTACGCGCCTCACAGCTCGAAAAAGACTTAAAGGGATTAGTTTAGATAGCTTCGAGGAGTTTAGCAGGTTATGGGACTCTAGGGAATATACCCTAGCTAACGAGATAAGAATAGAAGCCAAAGACGAAGGCCTCTATACAGCTGTTAGCTTTATGAACCAATACACCGATGACTGAAGGCGACCTTTTCTATAAGTTTAAGGAGGCTTACCTGCCTAACTTAAAGATAGCTATAGATAGCTATAGCGTATTCGATGCTATCTGCCACGACGCGCAGGTAGTAGTAGAGTTTAAATGCAGGCGAGCCCACTATAACGAAATGCTTATAGAGTGGCCGAAGTATAGCGCTCTACTCAATAGAGCAGCAGACCGAGGCTATAGACCTATATACGTTTGCTCTACGCCTTTAGGGGTTTGGGCCTGGGACTTAACCCATATAGACCTAAGCTGGTTTAAGAAAGAACTACCTAGGCAGACCGACTTTAATAATAAAGAGATAGTAACGAAGACTATAAGCTACCTAGACCTAGACGAAGGGAGCTTTTTAAATAAAATAAAGTTATGAGAGTAAAAGAAGTAGACGAAGTACTAGAGCGTAACGCCCAGCTATTCCAGCAGCTAGGTACCGACAGCACAAAGCTAGAGGTACAAGCTGCCAAGGTACAAGAACGTAAGAACTTACGCAGCGTGCGCCACTATGCACCGGAGCTAGTAGATAGGCTGCTAATAGACGGAGATAAATAAATGCCGTATATACCTAAGAAAGGAACGCCTAAGCCGTGGATGGCTAAGCGCAAGACCTTTGCAGGTAACAAAGGAGAGGACGCCGACTTCTATAATAGTAGAGACTGGCGTAAGCTTCGGGCTTATGTGTTAGCAGGCGAGCCACTATGCAGAGAATGTAGCGCGGTGGCTACTGTAGTAGATCACATTACGCCGATAAGATTAGGAGGCAGCAAGTGGAGCCACGAGAACCTACAACCTATGTGCACGAGCTGCCACAATAAGAAGAGCCGAAGCGAGCGCGGGCAATAGTATACCCAGGGGGTATCTAAATGTAACAGCTAAACGGCTGTACATCGACGCGTGAAGCCTCATTTTTATAGTGTCAAAATTGGTCCGGAAGTTAGGAATAGAACAAAGTGTTAAAAATTTAACAAATGCCAAAAGGTAGAAGACCTGCACCGCAGGAGCTTAAAAAGAAAAGAGGAACGGCTAGAAAAGACCGAGCACCGGAGAACCCGGTAACGGTAACAAAGGCTAAACCTACAAATACTGCCCCCAGCTTTTTAAAGGCAAAGGGAAAAATGATGTACGAGCGTAGCGTAGGGCACCTGCATAGTATGGGGCTCTTAAGTACGGTAGACGACACCAGCCTAGAGCTCTTAGCTATGGCTTACCAGGAATGGTACAGCGCCGAGCTTAAGCTTATGAAAGAAGGCCGTATATATGAAACCTTCGCAAGTAATGGGGCTAAGGTTCTAAAGCCGCACCCGGCCGCAGCTCAAAGCTCGGACGCGTGGCGGCGTATTAGAATGATGCTAATAGAATTCGGGCTAACGCCCGCGAGTAGGTCCAAGCTAGAGCGCCCGGAAGGCCGCACCCTAGATATAGACGACATTATAGAAATGTAACCAATGTACGACCAGCAAAAAGCAGAGCGCGTTATAAAGTTTATAGAGCGAATTACAACCCACGTAAAAGGAGAGCTAGCTAAGCAGCCCTTTAAGCTAGAGCCCTTTCAAAAGGAAGTTATAAGCGATATATTCGGTAACGTTAACGAGGACGGCCTACGCATTACGCGCGAGGCCTTCCTCTTTTGGCCGCGTAAGAATGGTAAGACCAACTTCTTAGCAGCTCTAGGGCTTTACTTATTGGTAAGCGATAACGAACCCGGCGCAGAGATTATAGTTTGTGCAGCTGATCGCGGCCAGGCTGGAATGATTCACGAGATTCAGAAACAAATGGTCCTACAGTCTCCGCTACTTATGGATAAGGTAAAGGTCTACCGTAACAGTATCGTAGCTAAGGACGGCAGCTTTATACAAGCGCGAAGCGCTGACGCTGACACGGCCCACGGTTATAACGCGCACGCGGTTTTATTCGACGAGCTGCACAGCCAGCCTAACCGAGAGCTTTACGACGTAATGAAGACAGCGAGCGGAGCGAGAAGACAGCCGCTCTTTTTTAGTATTTCCACAGCTGGAAGTAATAAGGAAAGTATATGCTACGAGGTTTACGACTACGCTAAAAAAGTAAGGGACGGTATTATAGAGGACCCTACCTTTTACCCGCATATCTACGAAGCTGGGGAGGATGACGATATACTAGACCCTGCAACCTGGCGCAAGGCTAACCCCGGTTACGGTGTAACGATTAAGGACGATTATATAAAGGCGCAAGCTCAAAAGGCTAAAGCGCTGGTAACTTACGAGAACACCTTTAGAAGGTTACACCTAAACCAATGGACCACTAGTGAGGTGCGCTGGGTTAGCGACGAGGACTTTATGAGCTGCGCGGAAAGCTACGAGCTTGCGGACCTGCAAGGTAGGGACTGCTACGCGGGGCTCGATTTGGCGAGTACTGAAGATTTAACGGCTTTTGTTTTAATCTTTCCGCCTATCTATGAAGGCGAACCTTTTAAGACGGTGGTCTATAGCTGGGTAACTGAGGCGGCAGTAGAAAGGCGCCAGGGTAAAACGGGAGCGGACTACAATAAATTTATAGGTAAAGGCGAGCTCACGGTAACACCGGGCAACGTAACCGACTATAAATATATTAGCGAGGCTATTTACGAAGCTGCGGAGATGTTTAATATTAAGGCGATCGCTTACGATAGATGGAACAGTAGCAGCTTAATAGCAGAGCTTGCAGAGGAGGAGCTACCGGTAGAGCCGTACGGCCAGGGTTTCGCAAGTATGAGCCCAGCGGTTAAGCAGTTAGAAATATGGATAAGGAGCAACCAAATAGCCC
>Ga0233438_10005454_pt1 | contig 10680 bp, 10 predicted proteins | sample SI_123_September_FD_182720 | JGI IMG/M metagenome (GOLD analysis project Ga0233438, IMG submission 182720) | Seawater microbial communities from Saanich Inlet, British Columbia, Canada - SI_123_September2016_10_MG | ecosystem: Environmental > Aquatic > Marine > Inlet | place: Canada: British... | reverse complement strand
TTAGTAAATTCTTTAACTACCGAACTTATTGACTCTATAATTGTCGAAGAAGAGTTATAGGAAGGTATTATAACTGATATAAAGATTTTTTTAATTTGTTTTTTCATATGGCTAGAAACAAATTTATTTACTTTTTTATTTTTTTATAAAGATTTCTAATCAGCTTATATATGTTCAGTCTGAATAAAATTGCTTTAAAAAAAACAATTTTTGAAGCTGATTTGTATTCAGCCCATAACTTTTGGTTCATCTCCTCATTATCTTCAATAAGATCTGGATACTTCAAATCAGAAATTGATAAATTTCCATACTTATGAAAAATATTTTTGTTATTAACAGAATGCGCACCATCAGCTCCTATATTACTGGTTAAATTTGCATAAGGTACAATTGTATATCCTTTTTCCCTTATGGTCATATATACCATTTGATAATCCCAAGTATCTAATAATCCTGCTTTTACAAGGTTTAAATTAAACTTAACTCCCCTAAGCACTGCTTTATGGTATGTTTTTCTAATAGAAATATCATCTAAATCGCTTATATCTGTAACACTTTCTTGAAAATTTTTCCATCTAGATCTCCAAGTAGCCCAACCCCAAGCATAGAATCCTCTTGAATAAAAGTAAGTGTCGCTATTAACATTTTGGCCAAATTGATTAAAACCAAGTACAGCCTTTATTTTCTTATCATTTCTATACTTATTTAGCATGATATCTACAAAGTCAAAAAATTCAGGTTTAGGTATAATATCATCCTCTAAAATAATGCCTTCTTCCTCATTATCAAAAAACCAATTTATTGCTGTAACAACAGCTTTTTTACAACCCAAATTTTCATCTTGAAAGAGTTTTTTTACTTCACAATCCCAATCAACTTTAAGGGCGATTTCTCGAACTTTATTACATAATTCCTCTTCTCCTGTTACGCTCGATCTTGGGCCATCTGCAGCTATATACAATTTAGATGGCTTAGCATTTCTAATAGTCTCGAATGATTTATCCGTAGTTTCTATTCTATTAAAAATTATGTATAATATTGGACTTTTCATATAATTTATTAAATTCCTATTTCCTAAAACTATTTGATATTAAGTTACTAAATTCCTCAGAGATGTTTTTTTCTTGAAATTTTAGAATATCTATTTTTGCGTTTCTTCCTAATTCTCTCCTTAATCTTTCAGATTCCATTAATTTATTTAAACGATTTATATATAAATCAATACTACCTTCATCTATAAGATAACCATTAAAACTATCTCTTATAATATCTCTAGGACCGCTTGGGCAGTTAAATGAAATGCATGGAACACCGCATGTCATGGATTCTGCTAAAACTAAACCAAAACCTTCATTAATTGATGTTAAAAGGAATAACGAACTTTCTAAATATTCTTTTACTATTTTAGTTGTAGTGTTTGAGAGTAAAATACTATCCTCTAACCCCAATTCTTTAATCAAATTCACTATATCTTTATAATTTTCACCTACTCCAATGATTTTTAGTTTCCATCCTAATTCCTCAGCTCTGGATTTAGCCCAGATATGGATCAGTAATTCATGTCTTTTATCATTAACCAATCTACCTATATTAAGAGCTATTTTATTACTTAATTCCGAAGAGTTAGAGGGGTAAAAAGGTAACGGGTTAGGTAAATAATAATTGTTAATATCCATTGCTGAATAGATACTTGAATCTAGTTTAGTTGGTACAGTCAAAAGACCAACTTTTCCATATAATCTCTTAATTATAAATTTATAAATAGAATTGTAAGCCTCATAAGAGGCATGTTCAGTAACAAAAATATTACTCAGTTTTACACCTGATAAAAAAATTTCAAGAAGACATAATGGATGAACAACATAGACAATATCTGCATTAGATTCTTTATAAATTTTTCTAAAATTTTTAATAGTTTTAGCCAGATTGATGAAAATTTGAAAAAATCGCTTACAACGATTATTCATATCGTAATTTAATTTGACAGAAAGAGATTTTGTTTTAACACTATTGGGTATTGAATAATATGATTCTAAACCATCTTTTGTAATAAGAGTAACATCATGGCTCTTATTGATGAAAAATTTTATGTGAGAAGAAATTACTCTTTCTATTCCACCTGCTGGTGCTAGTGAATTAAAGTATACAATTACTTTCATTAAATAATATTAAAAATAATGGAATTATATTTATATGTGTCGTAACTCATGTAACCAAATAACTTATATAAAGCGATAAAAGAGAATATAGAAACAATCATTAATCTATTTAATGAATTGGAGAGAACATGAATTATATTACCTGCAATTATGATTTCGATAATTAAAAAATAACTAGCACCTCTTGTTCCGATATCAGGTGATATCAAATATGTAGCTAAATAAAAAATAAAACCAAATAAATAAATATTAAAAAAATATCTACTGTTAGGAATTAAAAATAATCTTTTCCTATTAAATATTGAAATGATTATAATAACAGACCTTATCAAAATTCCTATGATAAAAAACTTCAAAATAGAATCTGATTTTTCATGCACATTAAGGTAATATGATGCTGATTTAGAAGTATATAATGTAATTAAATCAGCTATAGACGAGATAAGTATAATTAGAGTTAAAAACAATGATCCAAAAAATATTATCTGTTTAAATGACATTTTTTCTCTCGGAATAAAATAAGCACTTAAAAATAAAAAAGCTGAGCCGTGAAAAAGGGAAGCTATAATAATTAAACTTAAAAACTTAGAGAAACTCTTATTAATGCAAAAATTCAGACTATACAATGTTATAGAGATAGCGATTGCCTGCCTGATACCACTAAAATTAAAATATAAATATAAATTTGAATAAAAAATTAAAACTCCAATAATTGGGTATATTGAATTTTTTTTAAGAAAATAAAATATGAAACCAATTGAAATAGAATTAATAAATAATAAGTAATAATTATAGGGAATTGATAACTCGGAAAATAGATTATTTAAGAACCTATAACCAAATTCTACATTCCCATCTATTTTATAGTTATAAAAATCTAAATACGCTTGCCAATCAGTTCCAACTCCATCTCTTAAACCTGCAAATAAAATTAAAAAAAAAGAGCAATATATGAGACTTATATATGAAAAACGCTTTGACTTAAGTTGACTTTCTAAAATAGTCAAAAAAACGATTAAGATTCCAAAAAATACATATATCATTTTTTATTGTATTGATTTATTGTAAGCTGTTTTCTAGAAAATCTAAAGATTTTTTTCTCTCAATATCTAAAATAACATCTATTTTACTGTAATCTGGTTTATCAGAAATTATAGTGCTCGGAACATCACTTAAGTTATTATAAATTCTATTTTCTTGTTTTAACAAACTAAGTAAATTTAGAAGCCTTGTATTTCCGTTTCTATCATTCGTAACAATAGCAAAGTTCTTTTGGAAAATAAGTGCGAATATCAAACAATGGAAAGAATCTGTAATAACTAATTCACTATCTCTAACATAGCTTAACCAATCTCCTACACTGTTAAAGGCATACATCATCCGTTTATTGTGTATTTTTTTTCCTAAAATTCTAATAAATGTCAAATTATTTGACTTACATATTTTCTTTAGATAAGTCTCTTGTTCTTTAGTATCATCGAGAAGCATATAAGCAATATACTTACTTTTTGAAAGTCTTTTAGGGTTTGCAATGTCATTAAAGTCCTTTTTACTTAATAGTAGGGTTGGATCTAAAACTTGTAAACTATCAACTTCAAAAATATCTTTGCAAATTTTTTGACCTGATTGTTCTCTCACTGAAATCGAATCAAACCTTTTTAATAATTTTTTTATGTGATTAGTTATTTCTATTTTGTTTGTGGGCCAAAAATCAACACCAAAACTTGCTGCATAGGAAATTTTAATTTTATCATCATCTACAAAGTCTAAATAATACTTACATAATTTTTCATGATCATCCACATATCTCCATATTTGATCACTACCAACTACAAAACCATCTAATATATTATTTAGACTTATTAATTCATTTTGAGTTTGTGTTTTATGAAGAATATTTGGTAAGTATTTCTCTCTAAATTCATCAAATCTATGCCCTAAAAACTTCATAGCCATGGTCCAAATTATACCTTTAATAGTGGTAACTTTTGGAACATAATTCACGATATGAGGAATATGACCTAACCTCTCAATTGATTTGTAAGTTGAATAAGTTTGTAAAACAGCTCCAAAATTATATCGTGAATAATGAAATGTAAGTAATCCGATTTTTTTTAATTTTTTTTCCATAATTTATTTTTTATTTTATTCAAGAAATTTCCGTTATCTAATGATCTCTTAAAGTGATAAATTAAAGTAGCTATTTTTAGACTTAACATAAAACCTTTCATTTTCCTTTTAAAAACCTTGTGATTTGGATGATTACTCCAAATATGTAAACTTTTTTTTCGAGTTATCATCCTAAACAATTGAACAATTTTAAAATCTAATGAAATTGGTTTGTTATCTATAATCCTTTTCGGGGGTGTCATCCTTTTAGCTTTTTTAATTCGATAGTGAATACTATCTTGTCTATGGCTAAAACTACCTCTTTGAGAGTGTAAAAATTTCTCTAAGCTTAATGGATCAACATTTAACTTTTTATTTTTTATACCTTCAATAATAATTTGATGGGAAATATTAGATCTGGTTACAATAACACTAGTTCCTTTTCCATCTTTATCATAGGGGTCTAACCATGCATCTCCAAGTGAAATATCTGCTAATTCTGTAGTAACATCATCGCAGAAATCACAAGCATTAGCCTTAAATAGACCTGAGCCCCACATGTCACCCATTTCTTTCATTTTTATAGACCTTTTCTTATTATCAACTTTACTTGTACTAGAAAATGAATAATCTCCTGCTGAACTATGATAATCTTTGATTCTATATTCCGGATTTTTATAATTATTATTTTTCATCCCAATAGTAGATGAAACATAGTCAGTGAAAAAACTACTTTTTACACCTCCACAAATTATACCGACTAAAAAAGGAATCTTTATTTTTAACTGACTATCAGCATACTGAGCTAATCTTATTGCTTTGATGAAACATCCAACCCCAACAACAGCCACTTTTCCTTCAATTTCATCTATTTTTGAAAAGACATTAGATAACGTTACAGGGTAATATCTTGTTTTTGATGAATTCAGTAAATCTGTTTTATTACTAGCTATATTATATTCATAATGCTTTCCACTTTTACCGCCACTTACGGAAAAGACATGATCTACTATACCTCTCTCAATTAACTCAGAAAGAATAAAAGTAGCCATACCTCCAGAGGACGAACTCAGTCTAAAATCATTTGAATAACCTATAAAAGTTCCTTTATATTTTCCAATTCTAGGGTGAGTTAATTCTGTATCCTCAAGAAAAATATTTGCTAATTCATTTTCACTTTTAATTTTTTCGTCTGGTTTTGGGTTAAAAGGACAAACATTTAAACAAGAACCATCACAATCACAATTTCCGACTTGCTGAGGAACATAAAAACCAAACTTATTTGTACTCATTTGCAATGATTTGTTTGAGCACGTATAAGTGCACAAACCACAACCAATACAAAGATCATTTGAAACAACTAGATCAATTACTTTAGAATTACTTTCCATTTATTTAATAAAAAATTTTACGAATCGGCTTAGACAAGATTTCTTTTTCATCCTTATTCATTGAGAAAAACCAAAAAAATATAAAATACACGATAGTGAATATTAGAATTGAAAAAGAAAGTTTAGTAACTGTATCAGGTCGATGAGCCTTGATAATAATAAAAGAAATAACTCCTAAGATTGCTGGACTAATAGACATTTTTAAAATAGCAAACCAAAACTTAGGTATATCGATACTTTGCTTTTTAAAATAATAAATATTCATAATTATTATTTGACCAAAAAAAAGTGCTAATGCTATCGCTATTGCTGAACCAGTTATTCCATATAATTTAACTAAAGGTACTTGTAAAATCAAACTAACACCGGCAATACAAATATACATTATTGATCTAAATTTCATCTCATTGCGAGCTTGTAAAATTATAATACCTAAATTTTGAATTAACGGAACTGTAAGTGGTATAAAAAAAAGTAAGGAAATTAAATATGCCTTCTCATAATCTTTCCCAGCCCAAATAATTATAAAGTATTTACCAAATAAAATAAAAGAAGTCAATATAAAAGACATAACAATATACTGTAATCTCCCTATTTTAATAAATAAGTTTGAAATTTCTTTTCTTGAACTATTTTTAGAAACCATCGCAGTAACTTTTGGTAGTAGGACACCTGTAATTGAAGTTGAAAAACTCATATACATTTGTTGCAATTGAATAGCTATTGCAAAAACAGCAACAGCGGCTGTTCCAACCAATGAACCAATCATAAATTGACCTGTGCTCCAGTAAATTTTATCCATTAATACATTTAAAAAAATATAAAAAGAATAAATAGAAATTTCTTTTAAAAATTTAAAATTAAAATTGTTGAAATATATTTTAATTTTAATTTTGTATTTGCAATATAAAAAATTGACAATTAAAGTAGTAATATTAAAAAAAGTTGAAACTACAACTAGACCAATCGCTTTGTATCCAATTTCTAGGATTACAACCAAAGTAATCGTATTCAAAATTATGCGAATAATCTGTATTAATTTTAAAAATATAAATTTCTCATATGCTGTTATAATAGCTGTGAAAACACTAAATGGAAAAGTAAATGCCAAATTAAAAACCAAGATCATTAATAAAACACGAGCTTTATTTAATTCAATCGATGTCATCGAATCTCCAAACAATGAATCAATATTATGGAAAAGTAATAAGCCTATAATACAAGTAATTATACCAATAAAGGAATATAGTATGAGAAACATTCCAAACATAGAATACTGCTCAGCAAACTTCTTTTCAGATCTTAATTTCGCAGTAAATCTTACTATAGCATTTCCAAATCCCAAATCAAATATTGTTAAATATGCAATAATTGATGCTACAAGTGAATATAACCCAAATTCTGATTGACCAAGCTTTCTAAGCATAAAAGGTGTATAAACTAAACCAACTGTTGTATTCAGGAACAAAACTACATAAGAAAGTATTGCACCTGTTCTTAATTGATTTACTGAAGAAAAGTTTTTAAACATCTATTATGAGATTGTTTTAAAATATTTAACTGTTTTTAATAGTCCTTCTTCTAGTTGTATATTTGGTTTCCATCCTGATAGTTTATCGAAAGCTAATTGAATATTTGGCTTTCTTTGCTTTGGATCGTCAAGTGGAAGAGGCATATGAACTATAGTCGATTTTGAATTTGTTAACCTAATTACTGCTTGCGCTAGTTCTATCATAGTAAACTCATTTGGATTTCCAAGATTCACTGGCCCTAAAAATAAAGGATCTGAAGCCATCATACGAATCATACCCTCAATCAAATCGTCTACATATTGAAACGAACGAGTTTGTAAACCATCGCCGAATATCGTAATGTCCTCGCCTTTTAATGCTTGCATTATAAAATTAGATACTACGCGACCATCTGAAGGGTTCATATTTGGCCCATAAGTATTAAAAATTCTAATAATCTTTATTGCTACTTTATTTTGATTATGATAATCCATGAATAAAGTCTCAGCACAACGTTTGCCTTCATCATAACAAGATCGAATTCCAATAGGGTTAACATTCCCCCAATAACTTTCTGTTTGTGGATGTACTTTAGGATCCCCGTATACCTCGCTAGTACTAGCTTGTAAAATTTTAGCTCCAACACGTTTAGCCAACCCTAATGTGTTTATAGCTCCCATTACTGATGTTTTAATCGTTTTTATAGGGTTAAACTGATAATGTATTGGAGAGGCAGGGCAAGCTAAGTTATAAATCTCATCTACCTCAGCATAATAGGGTTCCGTAATATCGTGACGCACCATTTCAAAATTAGGATTATCTAATAATTTTATAATATTTTTCTTGTTTCCTGTAAAATAATTATCTATGCAAATCACCTCATTCCCTTCTTTTAATAAGCGTTCACATAAATGAGATCCTACGAAACCTGCACCTCCAGTAATTAATATTTTTTTCATAATTTATTTTCCAATATTTTGTATTTTAAATCCAATCCCTTTTAATTTTTTAATATCTAAAATATTACGACCATCAAACACGAAAGCGGGTTTGAACATATTTTCGTAAATGTTTTTCCAATTGTAGTTTTTAAATTCATCCCACTCTGTTAGCACAGCTATTGCGTGGCTATTTGTTAAGGCATCATTAGAGTTTGTGTGTACGAAAACTTGTTTTAACTTTTTTGTGATATCTGTTTCAGTGACCCCGTTTAATTGCCATAAATAGCCGAGGTCAGCTTTGATTTTATATGCGGATACTTTAGGATCATAAACATGAATATCTGCCCCGTCTTCTATCAAGTGATCAGCTACATAAATGGCAGCAGATTCTCGAGAATCATTGGTGTCTTTTTTAAACGCCCAACCTAATAAAGCTATTTTTTTACCGCTAACAGTGTTAAATAGACTTGTAATTATTTTTCTAGCAAAACGCAGCTTTTGATAATTGTTTAGTTTGATGACCTGTTCCCAATAGTCAGCAACTTCAGGAAGATTGAAAAAGCGACATAAATAAACCAGGTTTAGGATATCTTTTTGGAAACAAGAGCCGCCAAAACCAACAGAGGCATTTAAAAACTTAGGTCCAATACGACTGTCAGTTCCAATGGCATTGGCAACTTCTTCCACATTAGCTTCTGTGGCCTCACAGATTGCAGACATGGCATTAATAGATGAAATACGTTGTGCTAAGAACGCATTAGCGGTGAGTTTGGATAACTCCGAAGACCACACATTAGTGGTTAATATTTGTTTAGGATTTAACCAATTTGAATAAACATCAACTAAGGATTGTATGGCCCTTTTTCCAGAAGGTGTCTGATTCCCTCCAATTAACACTCGGTCGGCATTTAATAAATCGTTAATGGCTGTTCCCTCTGCTAAAAACTCAGGGTTGGAAAGTACTTCAAAGTTAACACCATTTCCAGTGCTATCTAATATGATCTGTAAGGTCTCAGCTGTTCGAACAGGTAAGGTTGATTTTTCAACTATTATTTTGTCACTTTTTGCGACACGTGCTATTTGTCTTGCACAGAGTTCCACATATTTCAAATCAGAAGCCATGCCTTTACCTTCACCATAGGTTTTGGTTGGCGTATTCACTGCTATAAAAATCATATCAGCACTCTCAATTGCAGTATCCACATCAGTAGAAAAAAATAAATTTTGCCCCCGTACTTTAGCTACTACGTCGGATAGACCGGGTTCATAAATAGGTAAGTTATCTAGATTTTTATCATTCCAAGCTGCAATTCTTGCTTCATTAATATCTACAACAGTAACATTAATATTTGGACATTTAAAGGCAATCACCGACATTGTAGGACCCCCTACGTAACCAGCTCCAATACAACATATATTTTTAATTTCCATTTCTTAATTTAAGATTTTAATTTCACTTGTTTTCTTAGTCCACTTGAAGAGAACCTATGATTTCTTGAATTGTAATAGAGCTCTATTCCTTTTTCTTCACAATACGTTCTACCTGTATAATTCTTTTCTTTATACTCAACCCCAATGATTCTAACATCTAGTTTAAAAGAACGTAAAATATCTTCTAAATCTTGCTCCGATACGTATGGTACAATTTCATCTACATGCTTAGAACCTTTTAGTTGAATATACCGCTCTACTATAGACTGTGAAGGCTCATTTTTTTCCGAGCGATCAATCGAAGGATCTAACTGCAGACCCACGATTAAATAATCGCATTGTCTTTTAGCTTCTTCTAACATCTTTACATGCCCGGCATGAAAAAGATCAAAGGTTGAAAAGGTGATTCCTACTTTCATATTATATTTTTTTTCGACTACCACCGGTAGTCCTTAATTATTATTGTTTCGTTATTCCCTCTTTAACAAGGCCGTACGTAACAATTTTATCCTTCAATAAGTTTTCAGGGTCACTGTTCATTAGCATTAACTTCCTTTGTTTTTCGCTGTTGCTTAATGCTGCATGCAACCCTGAAATCATTCTTCCTCGTTCATTTCCCAGACCAGTAGACAATCGCGGATCATGTCGTCCTTGATTTCTGTCATTACCTGGGCGTTTACTTTCTTGCCTACCAGCTTATGCACCTTGGCGCTGAGCCCAGCGATGTACGCTGCGTCTAACTCTTCACCAATAAGTATACAATCAATGCTACCGCTCGAAACGCCTCGAGCTAGGTCCCCACAGATCCATACCTGTTTTAACCCAGGAAGGTTTTCTACCACGCGGTCTATGACGGTATCAATGCCCGCAACCTTCCTTACGATGGAGGTTAAATCAGAGGCAAGGGGGTGAAGGACGTTAACGCGGTAAAGCTTGCGACGCCCTTCAAGAGTAGAATTGAGCATTCCAGCCTCTTCGAGGCGGTTAAGTTCTACCCGTATACTGTTGGTGTTTTCTTCGAGCTCCTTGGAGAGTCCTTGGAGGTACCCGCTCAAATTTTGATTGAGAAAGAAGCGCGATAAGAGCTTCAGGCGGGTTTTAGAAGTAATAAGAGGTCCTAAGAGGTTCAAAACAGATT